>Ga0233438_10000648_pt1 | contig 42769 bp, 41 predicted proteins | sample SI_123_September_FD_182720 | JGI IMG/M metagenome (GOLD analysis project Ga0233438, IMG submission 182720) | Seawater microbial communities from Saanich Inlet, British Columbia, Canada - SI_123_September2016_10_MG | ecosystem: Environmental > Aquatic > Marine > Inlet | place: Canada: British...
TGGAGTATGTTCTCATATGAAAAATAAGTTTACATCGTGGAATTCCTAATGTAAAAAAGTTAAATTTTATAGATTTTTATTTGATGAAATTAGGTGAAAAATAACTAAATTATGCACCCGTTTTTTTATTAAGCCTTACTATTTGATTAGTACTTATAATTATATGGTTGATTTTTTATTTAATACATAACATATTTTTATACCATATAGATATATTATCCAATATATATATATCCATAAAAATGTAAATAATATAGTAGCCATAGAACCGTATATAGTCTTATATGCATAATTATATTCTATATAGTAATTAAATAAATAACTTGTTATATTTAATATAATAAGTGTTATAAAAGATGAAGTAATAGCAGGTTTATTATATATTTTATTGTTAATTGATACTTTGAACAGTATAAAAAATAATATCCAAGTAAATATAAATAAAGATATAATATTAATAAAATCATTTTCATAAAAAGATTTTATATATAAATATACAGTAAATACCATAGGTATAAAAATTATAAATATTAAATATATAAAAAAAGATTTATATATAGTTCTTCTTTTTGAATTATGTATTTTATTAACTATATATTCATAATCTTTAAAAAATATTAAAAATATAAATATTAAATATAATATACCTATTATACTAAGCTTATTTGAATTTGATAAAAAACTATTTAATATATTTATGAAACTATCTGAATGAGAAGGGTTTAATATTGATAAAACATATGATATAAATGTATTTAAATATATTGAAAAAATTTCTAAATTTGATATGATAGATATTAATATAGATAGAATTGGTAAAATAGCAAAAATAGTAAAAAAACTAAGACTTGCAGCATAATATACTGTATCATCATCAATAAAATGAAAACATTTTTTAATAGTTGATTTTAATTTATCTATTTTTAGTATATACATATATATTATTTATAAACCCATTTTAAATGGATTTAATATATTATTAGGATCAAATGCCTTTTTTATAGATTTAAATAATTGCATCTCTGCTTTATTAAAAGCTATATTCATAAAAGGTGCTTTTGCTATTCCTATACCATGTTCACCACTTAATGTACCTCCAAGTTCAACTACATATGAGAATATCTCTTCAATTGCTCTATGTCCATCTTCTAATTGTTTCTCATCATCTTTTTTAGGTACCATAACATTTACATGAATATTTCCATCTCCTGCATGTCCAAAACATGGCACATTAAACCCATATTTTTCTCCAATTTTATATATACCATCTAAAGCAATTGGTAATTTACTTCTAGGTACAGATATATCTTCATTTAATTTTTTTTCTCCATATACCGTAACAGCTGGAGAAGCATTTCTTCTTGCAAACCATAATTGATCTTCTTCTTTTTGATTAGATGCTACTATGAAATCTATGGAATTATTTTCGGAAAAAGATGTTTTTAATATATCGAGTTGTATATCTAATTCTTCTTCTAAATTTCCATCAACATCACCTATTAAAATAGCTCCAGCATTACTTGGTAAATCTATATTAAATCTTTGTTTAACAGCTTTTATTACAAGAGAGTCTAAAAATTCCATTGCAACAGGATTAGCACCTTTTGATAGTGATTTAAAAACAGCATTCATAGCAAAATTTACATTAGGGAATACTCCCATATATGTTTTAAAATATTTTGGTTTTGGTATTAGTTTTAATGTAATTTCAGTAATAATTGCTAATGTTCCTTCACTACCTATTAAAATACCAGCTGTATTATATCCTGCTACATCTTTGATAGTTTTTTTACCAGCTTTTATTATATCTCCATTAGGTAAAACTGCACGAAGTGCTACTACATAATCTTTAGTTATACCATATTTAGCAGCTCTCATTCCACCAGCATTTTCAGCTACATTACCTCCTAATGTAGAAAAATTTTGACTAGCTGGATCTGGTGGATAATATAATCCTACATCTTCAACAGCTTTTTGAAAATCCATATTAACAAGACCAGGTTGTACTACACCTAATAAATTCTCCATGTCTATTTCAATTATTTTATTCATATGTCTTTCAAAACATAATACAATTCCACCATTTGAAGGTAATGCTCCACCTGTAAAACCAGAACCATATCCTCTTGGAACTATTACTATTTTATTATTATTACAATATTTTAATATTTGACTAATTTCATTTTCATTTCTAGGAAATATTACAGCATCTGGTTCAAATTTTGTTCTAGTAGCATCATAGCTATATGCTATTAAATGTGCTTTTTGAGTTTTAATATTATCTTTTGATACAATTTGTTCAAAATAATTTATATGTTTTTTGTCTATCATAGTTATATTCCTAAAAGTTTTTCATAATATTTATCATACATGTCTTTATAATTTTGATCTTCTATATTATTTTTTTCACCAATTTTATTATAAAAAGGTATTATTATATCTTCTAATTTATAATCTAGTTTTAATTTATATAAAATCTTAAATGTTAAACTATCTAATATATATAAATTCTTATTTAACACTATAAAAATAGTACCTATCTCATTTTTATTACTAAATTCTTGTAAATATTTTTTATTAGGAAACTCATCATCCAAAATTATTAAATCTGCAGCTATTATATTACTATTTAAAAATATATTTTTATTGAATTCTCTTTTTATTTTAATATAACTTTGTTTTGTTGGAGTTATTAAAATAGATCTTTTATATAAATAGTTTAATATTAATTGATTATTATTAAATGGTTTTAATGTAGTAGATGGTAAGTTTCTATTATATAATTTTCTAAAATTTATAAATTGAATTTTTGATTTTAATTTATTAGATTCTATTACTTTAGCATATGACAATATAATAGTTTTGTTATTATTATAAATATGTGTTATTATACCACTTTGTCCTATTTTTAGATTTGGAATATTTATATATGCATTATCTTTAGTTACATTATAAATTTTTGTATTTATATTATCTAGTTTTACTTTATTTTGAATATTATTTAAATCTAATGCAAATAGATAATTAATATTTAATACTATATAAAATAGGATAGATACTATTTTATATATTTTTTTTGTTTTAATCATATTTTTTTACCTTGAATATTATTATATTTTTATTTATAACTTCTTTTTAGTTCTTTTAGTTTTTCCTTGATTATATCTGTATGTTTTATCTCTATTGTTTTATTCTCAATTTTTGTCTTTTTTCTAACACTAACTTTTTCTTCTACATATGATATATTACCACTAGGGTTTATTATATAAGTACTTCTTACTATACCCTTAGATTCTCTACCCATAAATTTCTTTAATTGCCATACTCCATAAGCATTACACATTTTTTTATCTATATCTGATAATAGAGTTATTTTTAGATCATATTTTTTGATAAAACTTCTATGTTTTTTAGTATCATCACAACTAACTCCAATTACATATGCATCTAATTCTTCAAAATCTTTTATATCATTTGTAAAGTCACATGCTTGAGTTGTACATCCTGGAGTATTATCTTTTGGATAGAAATATAAAACTATCCATTTACCTTTTAAGTCTTTTAATGATATTTGTATATCATCTTGATTTTTTATACAAAACTCTGGTGCTTTGTCATCTATTTTTAACATTTAATAATCCTTTATTATCTATAATTTAGATATTTTACTATTTTTTTGCTATGAAAGTAGCAAAATTTAAATATTTAAATACTATTTCACATTCATTAAATCCAGCATTTATTATCATATTTTGGTTTTCATTTTGAGTATATGGAATTAATATATTCTCTAAGGCTTCTCTTTTTTGTGTTATTTCAGATTTAGTATATCCTTTTAGTAATTTAAAATTATGATATTCATCAATAAATTCTTTATTTAATCTCTTATTTTCTAATATTATCTTTTCACTAAATATAAATATACCATCATCTCTTAAGGAATTATATATTTTTTTGATTAATTTTTCTCTTTGAAGTGGTCTAATAAATTGTAGTGTATAATTTGAAATTATTACTTTAGATTTATCTAATATCATATTTGATATGTCATTATTTATAAATTTTATATCAAGATTATATGCTTGAGATTTTTTCTTTGCTATTTCTAACATACTTTTTGAGTTGTCTATACCTATTAAATTCAATTTTATATTAGATTTTTTATATAAATTTATAAGTGTATTTCCTGTAGAGCATCCCAAGTCATATACTTTATCATTATTTTTTAAATATTTTAATGAAAAATTAGTTGATAGATCTAATATATCTTCATAATAAGGAATAGATCTATATATCATATCATCAAATACAATTGCAGTTTTTTCATCAAATTCAAACTGTTTTTTTATTGGTTTTTTAAATATATTATCTATCATAAAAAATGATAGCTAAAATTGTATTAATAGTTATATCATATATTTGTATATTTTCTACAATTTTCTATATCTATTAGTATCTGTTTTTTTAAAGTTTGATAATTATCAAACTTTATATTATTTCTTAATTTATCAATAAATTTTATTTGTATTGTTGAGTCTATATGACTAATTTTTTTATTTATAATATGAGTTTCAATAGAGTATTGATTATCAGTTGATAATCTATTACCTATAAAGGTTATTGAATTATAATATTTATTATTAATCGTAGATTGAGTTATATATACACCATTAGAAGGTAATAAAAATATATCTATAATTAAATTAATAGTAGGTACAAATGATTTTTTACCTATACCTTGTCCTTTGATAATGTTACCTTCTATTTCATAATATCTATTTAAAAGTAAATTAGTTGTTTTAATATCTCCTTTTTTTAAATATTCTCTTATTATTCTTGAGTGTATTGGTATATTATTTATTGATATTTCATTTATAACTTTTATTTTATTTTTAAAAATTTTTATCAAATCTTTACTACTACATGATCTATTTTTACCAAATCCAAAATCAAAACCAACTACAATTTTTTTTATATTTATAAACTCTTTTTGAATTACTTTTATAAACTCTTCACCACTTAAATGTTTAATATCTTCAAGTATATAGTAAAAAATAGGGATTTTTGTATATTTTTGTCTATAATGTAATGGTGTTATATTAGCATATCCTGTCTCTATTACTAGTATGGCACCATTTTTATCTAGGTTCTTAAATAATTCTTGATGAGCTTTATGCATACCATCAAATCCACCAATTGTTAATGATGTAATATTTGATCTATTTTTTAAAGTAGAATAGCTCTTCATCATTACCATTTTTTCCTTTTATTTGACTAATTTGTCTAAATTCCAATTTCCATTTTAATTTTTTTGTTTTATCAATAAAATTTAATTTTGATTTTTTTATAGCTATTTCATCTAATACGACACCTTTTTTGTCTCTTTTTATATTTTTACCAACTTCAAATTGTGGTTTAAATAATATAATAATACCTTCAAATAATAAATTATTGATATAATCTAAAATATTATTAAGACTTATAAAGGATACATCACATGTAATAATATCAAATTTTATTTTACTTTTAAAGTCTCTTATGTCTTGATTTTCATATAGTTTTATTTTATGAAGATATCTTAGATATTGATGTAATTGGTTTGAACCTATATCTATACATATAATATGTTTTATATTATTTTCTAATAATATTTGTGTAAATCCACCTGTTGAACTTCCTATATCAAGAGCTAATTTATTTTGTAAATTTAAATTAAGCTCATTTAAAAAATATTTTAATTTATAAGCTGATCTACTAACATATAGACTATTTTCTTGAATATCTATTTTACAATTTATATCTACATTATATGAAGGCTTTGAGATTAATATACTATTGACTAAAATTTTATTAGATTTTATTAGTTCTATTGCTTTATTTCTACTTTGTATTTTCTTATATTTTACTAAATAATTATCTAATCTCATTATTATATTAATTTAATTAATTGGTATTATTCATCATATCTTTTTATATTAACACCTATTGAAGATAATTTTTTTTCTATTGTTTCATATCCTCTATCTATATGATATATTCTATGTACATTGGTAGTTCCAGATGATACAAGTGCAGCTAGTATTAATGCTGAACTAGCTCTTAGATCTGTTGCCATTATATCTGTCCCTGTTAGATTAGTTGTTGGACCATTTATTTTTGCTATATGATCATCAACACTTATATTAGAACCTAGTCTTCTTAATTCATTAACATGCATATATCTGTTTTCAAATAGATTTTCATGTATAGTACTAATTCCTTTTGCTTGTGTACATAAAGCCATAAACTGGGCTTGCATATCTGTTGGAAATCCTGGATATTCAGAAGTAGTTATTTGTATAGGTTTTATATTATTTGTTGGAAATATTGTAATAGTATTAGAATCAATTTTTAATTTAAATCCCATTTCTTCAAATTTCTCTATTACAGCACTTAGGTGTTCAGAAATTATATTTGTGACACTTAATTTTTGATTACAAATAGCTCCCGCACATAAATATGTTCCTGCTTCTATTCTATCTGGTATTATTGAAAAAGTTTGAAAATCAAGTAGTTTTTTATTTGTTCCTTTTATAATTATAGTACTAGTACCTATACCTTTAATATCTAAATTTGCATTTTTTAATACTTCACATAACTGTACAACTTCAGGTTCTTTTGCTGCATTTTTAATTATAGTTTCACCATTTGCTAAAGATGCTGCCATTATGATATTTTGTGTACCTGTTACAGTTATTTTTTCAAATTCTATTTTAGTACCTTTAAGTCCATTCTTACATGATGCTAATATATATCCATTTTTTATATCTATTTTAGCACCCATTTGTTCTAATGCTTTAAGATGTAAATCAACAGGTCGTTGTCCTATTGCACAACCTCCTGGAAGAGATACTTCACAATGATTAAATCTAGTTAATAAAGGCCCTAATACTAAAATAGATGCTCTCATAGTTTTTACTATACCATATGTAGCTTTTGTATGATGTAGTTTATTAGTATTTATTGTTAATTTACTACCATTTTGATTATATGTAGCACCTAGATTTGATAATAAAGTTAAAAGTGTATTTATGTCTGATACATTAGGTGCATTGTTAATAACTATATTATTTTTTGATAAAATTGTAGATGCTATTAAAGGTAAAGCAGCATTTTTAGCTCCACTTATTTTTATAGTTCCATTTAAAATAGGTTTACCTTTAATTTGTAAATACTTCATTTATATCCTATACAATTATTGTTATAATCTTGAAATTCTAACTAAAAATTGATTAATATAGGTTTTTTAGATATATTTTTATAATAAAGGAACTATCATATATAAAGATAATCTACAACAAGCTATTAAATATATGTTATTTGCATCTTTTTTATTTGCTTTAATGTTAGCTATTGCTAAACAATTAAGTTCAAATATTAGTTCTGTGGAGATTGTATTTTTTAGAAATATATTTGGTGTTATTATTATTTTATATTCTATTTATAAAATACCATTAAAACAAAAAGGTGGTAGATTATTATTATTAATATTTAGGGGTACAATAGGTTTTTTATCTCTATTGACATTTTTTTATGTAACATCAAAAATACCTTTAGCTACAGCTATGACTTTTTCAAAAACTTCTGCTATTTTTACAGCACTTTTTGCATATATATTTTTAAAAGAAACATTAAACTATTTAGGTTGGATAGGAGTCTTCATAGGTTTATTAGGTATAGCTTTTATAGTTAATTTTGATATTTTAAATTTAGAAAAAACTGATTTTCTAGGAATACTTACAGGTATAGGTGCTGCTTTTGCATATACTTCTATTAGAGAACTTCGTTTATATTATGATAATAGAACAATAGTATTATCATTTGTACTAATAGGTACTATTGGACCTGCTATATTGATGTTTATAGCTAATTTTTATCAAACTCAAAAGTATGATTTTTTGATTTCTAGTTTTATTATGCCAAATGGTTTTGATTGGTTATTAATTATCTTATTAGGAATAGTATCAACATTTGCTCAGCTTTATATGACAAAGTCTTATTCTGTAGCAAAAGCTGGTATTGTTGGAACTATAGGGTATAGTAGTATTCTATTTTCTATAATATTTGGTATATTTTTAGGTGATATTATACCTACTTTTTTAATAATTTTAGGTATACTATTAATAGTAATTAGTGGTGTTTTAGTAAGTTTTAATAAATAAAATATAACTATAATATATTAATATTATTTATCCCAATAAAGGATTAATATGGAAAATAATTCAATTGGTCTTTATATATTCATAATAATTGTCTTTATAATTATATTTTGGTTTATTTATGATAAATATATACAAAGAAGACATCAACTATTAGTTAATTATCCTATTATTGGAAGATTAAGATATCTTTTTGAAGAATTTAGAGAACCATTTAGACAATATTTTGGTGATGAGAAGTTTTATGAATCAAAAGATAAACTAGATTGGGTATATAAAGCATCAAGAGATGTTCCAAATTATGCATCTTTTTCTCCAACTCAACCATTACCAAAACCTAAATTCATGTTAAAGCATTCATCTTTTGTTTTAAATGATAATGAAGTTGATGATAATTTTGATGTTGTATTTGGAGAAAATAGACAAATACCGTATGTGTCAAAATCTATTATTGCAAGATCAGCTATGAGTGATGGTTCTATATCACCTGAAGGAACAAGAGCATTTGTTAGAGGTGCTTTTATGGGTGGATTTAGTATTAATACAGGTGAAGGTGGTCTAACAAGTAATTTTTTTGCTACACATGAAAATTATGACTCTTCTTATATGACTATTTATGAAGGTAGTGATTTCCAAAAATTTATAAAAAAAGTTATTAGAAAAATATTTAATGGTAATATGGCAGCAGTTTGTTATTTAAAAATGATATTAAAAAATGATCCTCAAATAGAGACATATACATTTGATGAAAAAACAAAAAGAATACATAGAGTAAATTGGGATGCACCTTTGAAATGTTTTCCTAAACAAGTACCATCTGATATGGCAGATATAACTTTTCAAATTGGTTCAGGACTATATGGATGTAGAGATCAAAAAGGTAATTTTGATAATGTAAGATATAAAAAAGTGATGAGTTTTTGTAAAATGACAGAGATAAAAATAGCACAAGGAGCTAAACAAACAGGTGGTAAAATCATAGCCTCTAAAGTAACACATGCAGTAGCATATTATAGAGGTGTTACTTTTAATAAAGATCTATTCTCTCCAAATAGATTTCCATATGCAAATAGTGTAAAAGAATTATTTGATTTTATAGGTAAATTACAACAATTATCTAATAAACCTGTTGGTATTAAAATAGTAATATCAGATTATTCAAATATCTTACCATATGTAGAAGAGTTAAAAAAAAGAGTAGATGAAAATAATAGTGCTTATCCTGACTTTTTTAGTATAGATGGTGGTAGTGGTGGTAGTGCAACTGCACCTATTGAATTAATGGAAAGAATAGGACTAAATTCAAGAGATGCTATATATTTAGTAAATAAAGTATTAGAAGAGTATGGTGTGAGAAATAAAGTTAAATTAATAGCAAGTGGAAAGATACTAACTCCTGATGATATAGCTATTATTATGGCATTAGGAGCTGATTTAGTACAAATAGCAAGAGGATTTATGATGAGTGCTGGATGTATTAGAGCTAGGTATTGTTCAGGTACAAATGGACATCAATGTCCTGTTGGTCTAGCAACTCAAGATAAATCAAAAAGAAAGAAATATTTTGTCTTTAAACATTCAAATCATATAAGTAATTATCATAGAAATTTATTAAAAAGTCTTAAAGGAATACTAGCTGTAATGGGACTTAAAAATATAAAAAGTCTTACAAAAGATAAAATAATGTTCTTAGATAAAAATTCAAAAGTACATGATGATATAGATAGTGTATTTGATAGGATATTAGATATAAAAAAAACATAAGGAGTTCAGTATGAATTTACATAAAGTAATATCTGGTTTTTTTATTATCTTAGCTATGACTATTAATTTTGGTTTTTTTTATGGTGATATGGATTCATTAGTTACACATAGTAAATATGAACTTTTTTTAGCAATTATTATTAATATAATAGCAACTACTCTAAAATTAGGTGATAAGACACAAATAGGATCTGTATTATTAGCTACAAGTCTAGTAGCAGATATACAATTAATAGCTGCTGCTATTATATGGACTATTTATGGTTATTCTTATAATATTGATGCTGAAATTGTTAGTATTATTATATCTTTATCAGGTGGTGCACTATTAGCAAATATAACATCTGTAGCATTATATGTAGGAGAAACTATAAAATCAAAAAGATAGTTTATATAATATACTAAATAGTATATAAATTATAATATAAGGATTATCAAATGAGTAATAACTCATTATGGATTGTTTTACATAAAATGAGATCACCACTTATTGTTATAGTTTTAACTTATAGTATATCAATTATTGGATTATTAATAATTGATGGTGTTGATGATAAAGGACAAATATATAAAATGTCTATTTTTGATGCTTTTTATTTTATAAGTTATACAGCATCTACTATTGGATTTGGTGAGACACCATATGAATTTACATATTCTCAAAAAATATGGGTTACATTTTGTATATATTTTACAGTAATAGGCTGGCTTTATGCTGTTGGTTCTTTTTTAGCGCTACTACAAAATGAAATTTTAAAAGATGAGATAGCAAGATTAAAATTTAAATGGAAAGTCAATTCTATAAGCAGAAAATTTATTATAATATTTGGATTTAATGAAGTTACAAATAAAATAATAAAAAAACTACTAAACAATGATATAATAGCTGTTGTAATAGAAAAAGATAAAAATAAAGCAAATAATTTAATATTAGAAAACTATACACCAACTGTTCCTATTTTAGTATCAAATGCAAAAGATCAAAACTCATTAATAGAAGCTGGAATAAAATACAAAAATTGTAAAGCAGTTGTATCACTTTTTAAATCTGATGATTTAAATTTAAATGTGGCTTTAAAATCAAAACTTATAAATAAAAAAATAAGATTAGCTATAAGATCATCATCTGAAAATCAAACAGAAAATTTAGAAGATATAAATACTGAAATTATAATAAATATATTTGATATTATATCAAAAGAGTTAAAGATGTTATTTAATGCACCAAATTTATTAAAAATTGAACAATGGATATATAAAATAGATAGATTAAATAAACAAATACCAACTCTACCAAAAGGTAAATATATAATATGTGGATATGGAAGATTAGGTAAAAGTATATATAAATATCTCAAAGATTTAACAAATATAGAATTATATTTTATTGAAATAGATAATAAAAAAAATAGAAATCTATCTAAAAATGAGAAAGATATCGTAATATTTGATAATGCAGATGATAAAAATGTACAAATTATGGCAAATATAAAAAATGCAAAAGCTATACTAGCATTTACCAATAATAATACTACAAATATATCTATAATAGCAACTGCTAAAAAATTAAATCCAAATATTATAACAATGGCAAGAGAAGATGATCTTGATGATATATCTATTTTTGAGAATGCTAAAATAGATTATTTATTTATTACATCTAAGATAATATATAATAAAACTATTATAGCTATTATTAGTCCATTATCAAATATATTTTTAGAATCTTTAACATTTAAAGATGAATTATGGGCTCAAAAGTTAATTAAACAATTAATAGTTAAAATAGGTGAAGATCCATTAATTTTTGAATTAGAAATAAATAAACATGAATCACCACAAATATATAAAGCTATTTTAAATAATATAGATATATCTTTAGATATAATTTGCACTTGTTTATATAATAAAAAACAGAGAAATAATATTATTACATTATTAATATTAAGAGATCAAAATGAGTATATATTACCAAATATTGATTTTAAACTTAAAATAAATGATAAGATACTATTTGCATGTGATCAAAATGGGAAAGATGATATAGAATATATAGCTCAAAATATTGATGAATTTAAATATGTTACAATGGATTTAAATATATAAAATTAAAAAGGATTTATAAGTTGAAAATATTAACAGGACCTTGTGTATTAGAAGATAGAGATACTGTATTAAAAATAGCTAAAGAGCTTTTTAAATTGAGTCAAAATAAGAATATAGAATTCTATTTTAAAGCAAGCTTTGATAAAGCTAATAGAACTAGTCTAAAAAGCTATAGAGGACCAGGAATTGATGAAGGTCTTAGAATATTTGAAGATATAAAAAAAGAGTTTGGATATAAAATTGTAACAGATATACATGAATCAAATCAAGCTTTAGAAGTATCTAAAATAGTAGATGTGATACAAATACCAGCATTTTTATGTAGACAAACTGATTTATTAGTAAGTGCAGCTAAAACTAAATGTAAAATAAATATAAAAAAAGGACAATTTTTACAAGCAGATTCTATGAAGTATCCAATTGAAAAAGTATTACAAACAAGAAATATAAATGAGGTAAATTATAATAATAGTTTAAATAACAATGTATGGCTTTGTGAAAGAGGTAATACATTTGGATATGGTTCGTTAGTAGTTGATATGAAAAATTTAATTTTATTAAGACAATATGCACCTGTAATATTTGATGCAACACATAGTGTTCAAGTACCAACAGGTGGTTCTACAACAAAAGGAAATTCATCTTTTGTTGCACCTTTATCAAAAGCAGCTGCTAGTATAGGTGTAGATGGTTTTTTCTTTGAGACACATATAGATCCATCTAAGGCTTTAAGTGATGGACCTAATATGCTTAATATAAAAGAGTTATATAAAACAATAGATGATATATTTTTAATACAAAATGTATTAAAAAATAGAGGTTAATTATAAAATAGATTAATCTATTAATTTAATATTTTTAATTAAAACTTAGTTATAATCAATAAATTTAAAACATTATAGAAAATAATTCTATATTATGGAGATATTAAATGAATATTATAGAAGGACAATTAAATTTAAATAAAGATATAAAAATAGCTATTATTAATGCTAGATTTAATCATATCATTACTGAAAAATTAGCCTCAGGTACTAAAGATGCTTTTTTAAGACATGGTGGATCTGAAGAGAATTTAGATTTAATTTTAGTACCAGGTGCATTTGAAATACCTTTTGCACTTAAAAAAGCATTAGATTCAAAAAAATATGATGCTATATGTTGTGTTGGGGCAATTATAAGAGGATCTACTCCTCATTTTGATTATGTAGCAGCTGAAGCTACTAAAGGAATAGCTACTATTGGATTAGAGTATAATATACCTGTATCAAATGGTGTATTAACAACAAATACAATAGAACAAGCAATAGAGAGAGCTGGTTCTAAAGCTGGTAATAAAGGCTTTGAAGCTATGATGACTATTATTGAAATGCTTAATTTATACTCTAAGATAAAATAAGTGGCCACAAGAAGTCAAGCAAGACAAAGTGTAGTAGAACTCTTATATGCATATGAAGTTGGAAATAAAGATATAATAAAATCTATAGATATATTACTAGAAAATAAAAAAATAAGAAATAAACAAAAAGAGTTTGCTATAAATATATTTAATGGTGTATTAGAAAATATTGATAATATTGATAAAAGTATTATTGAAAATCTTAGTAAAAGAGGTATAGATGATCTAGGAATGGTAGAGAAATCTATATTAAGACTATCTATATATGAAATTATGTATCAAGATCTTGATAAAGCTATTATTATAAATGAAGCAATAGAATTATCTAAAAAAATGGCATATGATACAGCACCAAAATTTATAAATGCTCTTTTAGATAAGATTAATAAAATAACATAAATAAAATATAGTAACTTTAAAATAGGATTATATTAAATTAATATGAAATTATGTATAGCACTTGATTTAAATAGTAAAAAAGATAATTTAAATTTAATCAAAAAAATAAAAACTAAAGATATATGGCTAAAAATAGGTTTAAGATCATTTGTAAGAGATGGTAAAGATTTTATAGATGAATTAAAACAGATTAATCCTAATTTTAAAATATTTTTAGATTTAAAGTTATATGATATACCAAATACTATGGCCACAACAGCTTATGAAATAGCTAATATGAATATAGATATGTTTAATATTCATGCAAGTTCTGGATATAAAGCTATGAATGAAGTTATGAATACTATAAAAGAGTTTAATAATCCACCTTTAGTATTAAGTGTGACAGCACTTACAAGTTTTGATAATGATACTTTTTTTTCAATATATAATGATAATATAAAATCAAAAGCAATATCATTTGCTAAGTTATCATATAAAGCTGGAATTAATGGTGTAGTATGTTCTGTATATGAAAGTTTAGATATTAAACAAAAGATATCAAATGATTTTATCACATTAACACCTGGTATAAGACCATTTGATACTTCTAAGGGTGATCAAAAAAGAGTAGCTACTATTAATGAGGCTAAAAAAAATTTATCCAATTTTATAGTTATAGGAAGACCAATATATCAAAATAGAGATCCATATAAAATAGTATGTGATATATTAGATGAGATAAATAGAGTAAATTAATAAAAATTAAGCTTATATTTACTTAACTTTATATAAAATTCCTACTCTTTACTTAAATAGGACAGATGGGTGAGCTGGCTTAAACCACATCCCTGCTAAGGATGCGTACTGGTAACGGTACCGAGGGTTCGAATCCCTCTCTGTCCGCCATAAGGTTTAATTTTGATACTTTTAAATTTTTTAATAGGTTTTTTGCGTTTTTTATATCTCCTTGTATGATTTTATTTAAGAGGTTTAAAGATTATCCATATTCACTCTTATTAGTTATTAGTTTTATATTATCTTTTACTTTATTATGGATTATGTTTTTGATAATTTTTTATGTAAAATTAGAAAATAATTATTTTTTATTATTTTTATCTTATATAATCTTTTTTATTACAATTATATATTTCTTTAGAAATAAAACAACTACTATTAATAATAGTATTAATATATCAAGAGTATTTAAAATTACATTTATATTAAGTATTCCTTTATTATTGTATGTTGGTGAAATATTTCATGACTGGGATGCACTTGCTAGTTGGAATAGGTGGGCTTTAGAATTATATTCTAACACATATCAACCTTATAATACAGCTTATCCCATATTATTACCTTCTATATGGTCTATTTTTTATAAAATACAAGGTACATCTGATATATGGTGGACAGTTAAATTGATGAATTTTTATATTCCTATTATGTTAATAGCTATATTACTTTGTATATATTATGAGACTAAAAATAGAACTTTTTTATTAATTATTATTTTTAGTTATCCAGCTTTGATGTTAACATCTAAAAGTACAAATGGATATATGGATATACCTGTTATGATTGTGGGGTTATTAAGTATTGTCTTATTATATTTATATGAGATAAGTAAATATAAAAAAAGAATTTATTATATTTATTGTGCTTTGTTATTAGCTGGTATATCTTGTATAATTAAACAAGCTGGTTTAATATTTCTTATTTTTTGTTATATTTATATTGCATTAAATTTTAAATCTTTCAATAAAAAAGATAGATTAATGACTATTTTTATCTCTATATTATCACTATTTTATACTATTACTTATTTAGTCATATTTTTTAATTATCAAAATAATGTTATTGGTAATTTAGATTATCTCAAAGAGTTTGCTAATGAACAAGTAGTAGATATTAATGGTATATTAGCATTAATTATATATTATTTTAAGAAATTTTTTGGTCTTGTTAAAATATATCTATTTTTATCACCATTTTTAATGGGACTATTTATTATATTAGTTTTAAAAAAAGATCTCATAAAATTAAGAAAATATAACTCTATAAATTTTTTAAGTTTAATTTTCTTTATTATTAGTACTGTGATATGGTTTAACTATTTTTCTTATGATAATAGAAATTCTATGTTTATTTTATCCTTTTTTATACTATTTTTATCTATAAATCTTAGATATAAGTTATATATAGTAAAGGGTATTAAACTATTTTTTATAAAATATAGAAAAATATTTTTTATATTATTAACTGCTACTATAATCTTATTTTTAATATTAAAGGCTGATAAATATATATATAAACATCAAATAAAAATGCAATCAAAATTGAGTAATATTGATTTAGCTTTAAAAATAAAAGATCTTTTAACTAATAAAATAGATTGTGTGAAAATATATACTAATATAAATTATTTGGGTTTATTGAATAAAAACTATCATTTAAAAAATTTTAAAAATAGGATATTGTATAAAAATAAAAATGAATTATTTAATTTAAGATCTAGCTGTAAAGATGGTTTATATATAATATTTGATAAATTCTATAATGAAATAACAAATATAAAAAATATTAAAAGTATATCTTTTAGTTCAGATTCTAATAAAATATTTTTTCTACCATATAATGTAAAAAATTAATTTATCATGATAACTAATGAATATGCTTTTATAATTCCAACATTTAATCCAAATAAAAACTTCATAGAGTTAATAAAAAATCTATCTTTAAATTGTAATGAAAAGATATTTATAATAGATGATGGAAGTACAAAAAATAAAGATTTATTTGAAAAAATAATTGAAAATAAATATAAAAATGTTTTTTTATTAAGACATGCTGTAAATCTAGGTAAGGGTGCTGCTTTAAAAATGGTTTTTAATCATATTTTAGTTAATTTTCCTAATATAAAAGGTTGTGTTACATTAGATAGTGATGGTCAACATTGTATAAAAGATTGTATTAATTTAATGAATAAGTTAAAAGAGGAAAAATATGATCTAATATTAGGTTATAGAAAATTTTCTAAAAATATACCTTTAAAGAGTTATATAGGAAATAATATATCAAGATTTATATATAAATTAGTATTAGGTAGAAATTTTAAAGATACACAAACAGGATTAAGAGCTATTTCAAAAGAATTTATGAAAAAATGTTTGAGTATTAAAAGTAATAGATTTGAATTTGAAACAGAACAGTTAGCTATTGCAAGTTTTAATAATCTTAAAGTATTAGAAGTTTCAATTGATACAATATATATTGAAAATAATTCTAATACCTCATTTAGACCACTTATTGATTCTTTAAAAATATACTTTATACTTTTTAGATATATGATATCTTCAATATTCACTTCATTGGTTGATTTTATAGTATTTTCTATTTCTATTTATTTTAATTTTAATATTATCTCTTCTAATATAATAGCACGAACTTTTTCTATTTTTGTTCAGTTTTTTTTATTAAATAGATATGTTTTTAATACTAGCAGTAAATTAAAATTTTTTATTCTATTTGTATTATATGTATATGTTATGGGTTTTGTATCATCTTTAATTCAACTTTATTTATTAGAAATGTTCTATTTTTCTGTAATAAGCACTAAAATATTTGTTGAAATTATACTATTTTTTATAAATTTTGCTTTTTTAAAAGTATATATATTTAATAAAAAATAGTATATATAACGCATCATCTTTTTATATTTTTAGATAAAACACCTACATCAAAATATCCAAGGAGATATTTATGGGTAAGTTTGTAAAAAATGAATCAAAAATGGAATTTAATCAAAAAATCTAAACTAAGAAAAGTTAAAATGAAACAAGAGATATGTTATTCATCAGGAAAATCAAATAGTTCATACAAAATAGATAAATTAGATTTTTATTATATACCAAATAAAGATGTAATCACAGATCTTGGTAATTCTACTTTAGTTAGTTTTAGAATAGTTAATAAATTTAATTATATTCAAGATTTATTTCAAAAAGTAATAAAAACTCATGAACAAGTATTACATACTAGTCTTATATCTGGCTGTTTTACACTTAATGAAGAAGTAAATATTTATGAAAAATATTTATTAGATATTGAAAATATAATCTATCAAATAAAAACTTGTATAGATTTATTAGTTCAACTCATTTTTGTAATAACTACAAGAATAAATAAAGATAAAATACAAAAAATTGAAAAAATTGATATAGATAATATAGGAACTTTAATATACAAAAAAGATGATTATCTTACAGTTTATAATATAGTATTTGGAGATGATCAAGTTTATTTAAAAGATACAACTAATTTCTTAAAAACCATTAATGATTTAGCAAATTCTTATAAACACTGTTTTAGTAATGTTGAAACTTCAACTTTTTTTTCAATTAATGGTCTTTCTATACAATCTTTACAGATTAAATAGAATAATATTAATCATAAATATGGACTTATTTTTCATAATCATAATTCATATCAAATTATGATAGGTTTTCAAGATAATATATTTAGAATAATTAAAAATATAAAATTATTATTTTCACAAAAAGAAAAAGATATTTAATTATTAAATTTATTTTATGATGATGAATATACTTCGTTTAATTAATTTATCCTCTTTTTATTTTTTTAGTTTATTTTTTACTTTTTTAGATAAAATACCTACATTAAAATTTCCAAGGAGATATTTATGGGTAAGTTTGTAAAAAAAGATGAAGATTTTTTTCAATATTGTAAAGACAATGAAATTGAATTTGTAGATTTTAGATTTACAGATTTAAATGGTACATGGCATCATCTCACATATGTATTTTCAGCTTTAAGTTTTGAACAATTAGAAAATGGTCTACCTTTTGATGGATCTTCTATACCTGCATGGCAACCTATTAATAAATCTGATATGATATTAAAACCAGAACTTACAACAGCATTTTTAGATCCATTTACAACAGATCCTACTATTATAGTATTTTGTGATGTATATGATATATATAATAATCAACCATATGAAAAATGTCCTAGATCAATAGCTAAAAAAGCTTTAGAAAATTTAAAAAGTACTAATATAGGAGATAGTGCATATTTTGGTCCTGAAAATGAGTTTTTTATTTTTGATAGTGTAAAGATTAAAGATGAGATAAATGAATCTTATTATAAAGTAGATTCTCAAGAGGGTGAATGGTCTGATAGTTGTGATTATGATATAGGTAATATGGGACATAGACCAAGAACAAAGGGTGGATATTTTCCTGTACAACCTACTGATTCAATGGTAGATTTAAGAGCAGAGATGATGCAAGTATTAAAAGAAGTCGGTATTGAAGTCGTTCTTGGACATCATGAAGTAGGGCAGGCTCAAGGTGAAATAGGTATTGTATTTTCTAATTTAGTAGATGCTGCTGATAATGTCCAAAAATATAAATATGTTTGTAAAATGGTAGCACATTTAAATGGAAAATCTTGTACATTTATGCCAAAACCTCTTTTTGGAGATAATGGTAATGGTATGCATGTACATCAATCAATTTGGAAAGATGGAAAAAATCTATTTTATAAAGAGGGAAATTATGCAAATCTATCTGATATAGCCAGATATTATATAGGTGGAATATTTAAACACGCTAGAGCAATAGCATCATTTACTAATCCATCAACTAACTCTTATAAAAGATTAATCCCTGGATTTGAAGCACCATCTATTCTTACTTATTCATCACAAAATAGATCTGCATCTTGTAGAATACCATATGGTTGCAGTGAAAAAGCTACTAGAATAGAGATGAGATTTCCAGATTCTACTTCATGTCCTTATTTAGCATTTTCAGCTATGTTGTGTGCTGGACTTGATGGAATAAAAAATAAATATGAACCAGTAGGTCCTATGGATGAAGATTTGTTTGTTTTAACACTTGCTGAAATTAGAGAGAAAAAAATACCACAACTTCCTCGTACATTAAGAGGATCATTAGAGTCTTTAATAAATGATAATAGCTTTTTACAACCTATTTTTACAAAAGATATGATAGATACATATCAACATTATAAATTTGAAACACAAGTTTGGCCTAATGAGTCTAGACCAACTGCTTTTGAGTTTAAATCTACTTATTCTTGTTAGATTAACTACTTTATATATATAAAAGAGTATAGTAAATTTTATACTCTTTTTTTATCTAATTTAATCTAAAATATATTCTCTTCTTTCATACTTAAATATCCATTATTAGAAATAATAATATGATCAATAAGATTTATACCTAATATTTTAGATGATTCTTCTAATTTTTTTGTTATTTTTATATCTTCTATACTAGCTTCTAGTATACCACTTGGATGATTATGAGCTATTATTATTGATGATGCTCTATCTATTAGTGCATCTGCAAATACTTCTCTTGGATGTACTAATGTTTGATTAACTATACCTATAGAGACTACTCTTTTTTCTATTATATTATTAGCTCCATCTAGTGTGATTGTTATAAAGTATTCTTGTTTTTTGTTTTTGTATATTTGTAGTTCATCATAGATATCTTTTGCTTTTATGATTTTTCTAGTTTTTTTTAGAATATATCTTTTTGATAACTCTATAGATGCTATTATTTTTGTAGCTTTTGCTATACCTAAACCATTTATATTTAATAGATCTTTTAATGTAATATCATCAAATTTTTTATCAAATTCTTTTATAATTTCACGTGATAGTTTTAATACATCTTTATATTTTGTACCACTTCCAAGTATTATAGCTAATAGTTCATAATCCTTTAAATTTAATACACCTTGTTTTAATATCTTTTCTCTTGGTTTATCTATATTTTCTAATTGATTTAATTTTTTCATTTTATTTTTTATAGCCTTATATATATTTCAACCACTTTTGAAGATTAGTTTTTTCTTTATTTAAATATGTATATGTACCATGTCCGGGATATATTTTTATATCTTTAGTCCATTTTAGTATTTTATTAATACTATTTTTCATATGAGATGGGTTTGAATATGGAAAATCGACTCTACCAATAGAATTTTTAAATATAAAATCACCACTAAATAATATATCATCTACTTGTATAGCACTACAACCAGGTGTATGACCTGGAAAATGATGGAATTTTATCTTTATATTATCTATTATAATTGTATTATCTGGTTTTATTTTATAATCTGCTTTTGATATAGGCATATTTAAATTAAATATATCCTCTTCTAACATAAAAATATCATCTATTGGAGAGTATAGTTTTATATCAAATCTATTTTTTACTTTTTGATTATCCCATATATGATCAAAGTGTCCATGTGTATTTAATATAGCTATTGGATTAGTAATGTGTTTTTCTATCCAATTTAGTGCATTAACTCCAGGATCTATTATAATATCTTTTTGATTGATTGTTAATATATAACAATTAGTCTGATATTCTCCCATTGGTTTTACTTTTATTTTCAATTTATAAACCTTTTATTTTATTAATTATACAATATATAAACAAATAAATATTTTTTAGTTAAAGTAAATTTAATAATATTTTATTAAGTTTTTTGTATTATAATGTATTTTAATAAATAAATTATAAAAGGATAATAATGTTAGTAACAAAAAAAGCTCCAGACTTTACAGCTACTACTGTATTAGGTAATAATGAGATTGTTGCAGATTTCAATTTATATGAAAATTTTGGTGAAAAAGGTACAGTTTTATTTTTCTATCCATTAGATTTTACATTTGTTTGTCCATCTGAAATAATTGCATTTGATAAAAGACTTGAAGAGTTCTCTTCAAGAGGTATTAATGTAATAGGTGTATCTGTAGATTCACAGTTTTCTCATTTTGCTTGGAAAAATACAGATGTAAATAATGGTGGAATAGGTCAAGTTAAATATCCACTAGTTGCTGATTTAAATAAACAAATAGCAAAAGATTATGATGTATTATTAGATGCAGGTGTTGCTTTAAGAGGTAGTTTTTTAATTGATACAGATGGAACAGTTAGACATAGTGTTGTAAATGATTTACCACTTGGTAGAAATATAGATGAAATGTTAAGAATGGTTGATACTATGCTATTTACAAATGAAAATGGTGAAGTATGTCCAGCTGGTTGGAATAAAGGTGATGATAGTATGGTACCAACTACTACTGGAGTAGCTAGCTACTTATCAAAAAATAAAGATAGTTTATAATACTAAATAGAAGTTATTTAAAAAAATCTTTTATTTATATATTTTGGGAATAGGGACTGTCTTAGTCTTTATTCCCTTTTTTATTTCCTTTTTTAATCTTTTATAATATTGTTATTATAATATTGTTATACTAATCTTTAAATTTATCATATATGGAGATCTTAATTATGGGTAGGGCATTTGAGTATAGAAAAGCATCAAAATTAAAAAGATGGGGGAATATGTCAAGAATTTTTCCAAAACTTGCTAAATCTATAACAATGGCTGCTAAATTAGGCAGTAGTGATCCTCAAATGAATTCATTTTTAAGAACTGCTATTTTAAATGCCAAAGCACAAAATCTACCAAAAGCAAATATTGATTCAGCTATAAAAAGAGCTACTAGTAAAGATCTAACAAACTTTGTAGAAGTTAATTTTGAAGGAAGAGGACCTAATGGTGTATTAATATTTATTGAAACAGCAACTGATAATAATACAAGAACAGTTGCAAATTTAAAAATGATATTTAGTAGAAATGGTGGCGAGTTAGTACCAACTGGTTCACTTGAATTTATGTTTGATAGAAAAGCTATATTTGAATTTGATAATAGTGATAAAACTATAGATATTGAAGAGCTAGAATTAGATTTAATTGATTTAGGTCTTGAAGATATTATTGAAGAAGAGGGTAGAGTATATATATATAGTGATTATAAAGATTTTAATAATTTAAATAGTAAATTTGAAGAGTTAAATATAGATCTAAAAAAAGCTAAATTAGAAAGATTATCTAATTCACCTAAAATATTTTCAAAAAATCAATTAGATGAGATTAATATATTATTAGACAAGTTAGAAGAAGATGATGATGTTCAAGAGATATATACTAATATTTCATAGATATAATAAATAGTTTTAATTATATATATTTTGAAGAGATACTATTACTCTAATAATCAATTTTTAAAAGATATTAATAAGCTATATAATAGAGTTAAAAATGAAGATTTTGATGCTATTATAGGAGTATCTAGAGGTGGACTTAGTCTAGCTCAAATGATAGCTTATAAATTAAATATTAGAGATCTTTTTACTATAAACTCTATATCATATGATAAAAATAATTCTAAAATTAAACCAAAAATATATAATATACCTAATTTAAAAGATTTTAATAAAATATTAATTTTAGATGATATAATTGATAGTGGTGACACTTTATATACTATTAATAAAATATTATATAAAAAATACCCAAAAACAAATTTTAAAATAGCTACTATTTTCTATAAAGAGACCTCTATTATAAATGCTAATTATAGTTTATATAAAACTAATGATTGGATAGAGTTTTTTTGGGAAAATCTTTAGAATATATGATATAAATACTATTTTTTATTAAAATTTGGATTTAGATAGTCATAATCTAAACAGTGATCACAAGTTATTATACTCTCATACTCTATTTCATCTATTTTAATCTCTTTAAAGTATTTTTTAATATATTCTATTGTTTCTTTATCTTTTGAATAAACTATAGATCTATTTCCTATGATACCTGATACTACTTTTTTAGTTTTATTTAAAATTTTCTCTAAGTTTTTATTCCAATACTCTTGTAATTTTTGATTATCATCTAATTCATCATATCTTACATCAAAATCTAAACAAAGATCTGGTAGCAGACCACAAGTCTTTTTATCAGTAAAGTCTATAAATATACCTTGAAGCTTCATTTTATATCCTTTTACAAAATAATATGAACATATTATTATATTATTATATATTTATAGTTAAATTAGCTTTAATGATTAGATTTATTTAAATATATGATTCTATAAACCATAGGTATATAATATAAATTTAATATAGTAGCACCTAATAAACCAAACCCTAATGATATAGCCATAGGTTGTAATATCAAAGCTTGTCCTGATGCAAAAAATATTAGTGTACTAAGTCCTAGAATTGTTGTAAAAGATGTTATTAAAATAGGACGAAGTCTTAATAATGAATAGTGTTTAAGTTCTTCTATGGAATTTGATTTTTTTATAAAATCCATCATTAATATACCATCGTTTACAATAACACCAGCAAGACCAACTATTCCTATTAGACTTGGCATTCCAATATCTACATTTAATAAACTATGTCCTATTAAAACTCCAAAAAGTGATAATGGAATAGTACTTAATATAATAAAAGGTTTTACAATTGAATCAAACATAATAACTAAAACTATAAATATAAGTAAAAGACCTAATAAAAATGCTTCTAACATCTCTTTTTGTACTTTTTGGTTTTCTGCTTCTTCACCTTTAATATTAATATTAACTTCTTTTTTTAAACTTTCTAATAATGGATTTAGTTTTTCATATACTTCAGATGATGTTATATTACTAATAGATGCTGTTATTGTAGTGATTCTTTTATTATTTTCTTTTATTATTTTTGTAAATGCATTTTGTTTTACTATTGTTACAATATCTTTTAATAAAACTTTTTTACCGTTTATAAGTTCTATATTAAATTTATATATACTACTTAATATATCTTTATTTATACTTTGTATTATAATATTTACTATTCCTTTATCATCAAACATTTTAGAGTATGCACCTTTAAAATAAAATGGTCTTAATTGTGATAAAATCATTGTTTCAGTTATACCTAATTGTTTACCATAATCATTAACTTTAAATTTTAACTCTATATTTCCAATAGAAGAATCGTCTATTATATTTGATACACCATTTATCTTAGATAGAGTATTTTTTATATTTTTTGTTGCTTTTAATATATTATCTTTATTACCATTTAGTGATATTTCAATATCATTTGTTACTATACCTGTTTGTGGTACAAATATATTTAATTCTTTAAAATTATTATTTTTAATAAAAGATTCTAATTTAAGTAAAATTTCATCTTTAATCTCTTGAGCAGGACGTTTTCTTATCATATTACTATCATCATATTTTGGAGAAAGATAGGGATTTATATATTTATTAAAAAAATTATCAGGAGCTCTTTCATATAAATTGATAAAAATATGAAAATAGTATTCTTCAATTTGAGGTAAATTTTTACCATCAAGTTTTAGACCAATAATAGAACTAATAGAATCAACATCTTTATTAAAATCAACATTTTTCATAAGTTTTTTTTCTACTTTATAGGCTAATTTTTCTGTTTGTTCTAATGTTTTATCAATACCAGATGATCCTGTTATATATATTTGAGTTGTATCAAATGGAGGCATAAATACAAATTTTGATTTTTTTACTAAAATAAAAGTTATAAAGAATATTGTAATTACTAATATAAATATAGATATATATTTACCTTTTAGGGCTATATTTAATATATTTATATAAATAGATTTAAATTTTATCCATATTAAATCTGATTTTTTAGTTTTAGAATCTATTTTTAATAGTTGTTTAGCATGTAAAGGTAAAAAATAGAATGCTTCTAATAAAGAACTTAATAGTAAGATAGATATCAAAATAGGTAAAACTTTTATAAAGTTTCCAGTTTGTCCATCCATTATTAATATTGGTAAAAATGTTAAAATAGTTGTAGCTGTTGCTGCTAGAATAGCTGGATAAATCTCCATTGCTCCATCAATACAAGCTTGTAATTTATCTTTACCCATTTCCATATGTCTATATATATTTTCAGCTACTACAACAGCTTCATCTACTAACATACCAAGTGCTATTAAAGCTCCAAGTAGTGTTAGCATATTTAAACTATAATCTAAATAATTTAATAATATAAGACCAATAAAAAAACTCGTAGGTATACCAATAGCTACAATTATAGATATTCTTATATTAATAAAGAATGTTATAGCTAAAAATAGTAAAAATAGACCAAATAATATATTTGATACAACAGTATTTAATCTATTTTTAATCCATACAGATGTATCTGAATATGTATCAAAATCTAAATTATCATAGTTTTTTTGATATTCATTTTCCAATATATTTTTTATTTTTTTTACTAATTCAACAGCATCCCCTTTTTTACCTTTATTAATACCAATTGATATATTTGGTTTAGAATTAAAATGAGATTTTGTACTAGAATCAGATAATCCTAGTTTAATAGTAGCAATATCTTTTAAATATATATTTTTATTATCTATTTTTAAAATCATATTTTCTATATTTTTTATATTTTTTTCACCATTAAACGTAGATAAATAGTAGTGATTTGATTTATCCTTAATTTTACCTATTGGAAAAATTGTACTAATAGAACTTATTGTGTTAATAACACTTAATTTATTTAACCCATAAGCTTCAATTTTATTTTCATCAAATTTAATAAGTAACTCTTTTTTACTATCTTCCCATATATAAATATCGACTAAATTATCAACTTTCATTAATCTATTTTTAACTTTTTTAGCTATATTTAATAATTTTTCATTGGATATATTACTAGAGTATAGGGCTACTGTTATTAAAGGAAATGATTGTTTTAATACTTTGACAGTAGGTTCTTCCATATCAGATGGTAAATCTTTTTTACTCATAGATACTATATCTTTAATATCATCTAATGTATCAGATACCTTAATATCTTTTTTTAATTGAGCATTAATCTTGAACATACCATTTTTTACAATTGTATTAATTTTATCTATACTACTTAAAGCTATTAATTCATTTTCTATATTATCTACAGCTATTTTATCTAACATATCACTACTAGATCCAGAATATGATCCTGTTATTGATACTACATCTAATACTGATACAGGAAATATCTCTTTTGGTATTTTTAAATATGAAAAAAATGCTAATATTATTACAGCAGTTAACATAACATGATTTAAAACAGGTTTTTTGAGTCCAAATTCTATAAGTGATTTAATAATCATCTTCATTCCATTCATTTTGTAATAAAATAGTATCTGTTACTTGATTTTTAAATTTAATATCTCTATTTTTTTGAGTTAATAATTTATTTTCATATTTTAACAACATATATTTAATATATAATTTATTTATATCTTTACTTACATAATATATATTATTAATTAAAAATATTTTAGGTATAAATAATAGCAATATAACAATTGATATAAGAAATAATCTTATAATATATTTTTGTTCATTAAATTTACTAATCAAATTTAAATACTCTTAATTTAGAACTTCTACTTCTTGGATTTTTATTGATTTCATAAGAAGTAGGGGTGATTGGTTTTTTTGTTAGTATATTACCTTTTTTGTTATTATTTCCACATAAACATTTCATAATATTATCTTCACAAATACAAGAACTAGACCATTTTTTAAAATAGTTTTTTACTATTCTATCTTCAAGAGAATGAAATGATATAATAGTTACTATACAATTTTTTAAATTAGATTTTTCTATACTATTAAACAAATCTTTTAAGACACTTAGTTCATTATTAACTTCTATTCTTAATGCTTGAAAAACTAGTGTTGCTGGACTTATTCTAAATTTATTTATATTTTTTGTTAATAAATCACTCAATTGTTTAGCACTGTCAAAAGGTCTATTTTTAATTATTAATGAAGTTATATTTATATAATCTTTAACTTCACCATAATCTTTTAATAATTTCTCTAAATCTTTTTTAGAATAATTATTAATAATATATTCAGCTGTTAGATCTTGATTTCTATCCATTCTCATATCTAAATTAGAACTTTTAAAAGAAAATCCTCTTTCTAATTTATCAAGTTGTAAAGATGAAACACCAATATCAGCTAAAATACCTTTTATAGGAAAAGATATAAATTTATTAATTAATTTACTGAAATTATCTTTATTAAACATTATTCTATTATGAAAGTCTATTAATCTATTTTTAGAAAAATCTAAAGCCTCTTCATCTTGATCATTACATATTAATTTAATATTATGATTTTGTTTTATTAAACCGTAACTATGCCCACCATAACCAACTGTACAGTCTATTATATAATCATTGTTTATATCTTTAAATATATCTAAAACTTCATTATATAAAACAGGAATATGAGGTATTTTCATTAAATTAATATTATCCTTATACTATATTCTATTTTAGATACTAAGATATCTAAATTTTAATTTAATAAATCTTATTTTTTATATTTTTTTTTAGTTTAAGTTTTAAATAAGCTTATATACTATAAAGTACTTACATAAAATTATAAAGGAGTTCTTAAATGAACAAAGTTGAACTTATAGATGCCGTTTCTAACAAAACAGGATTATCAAAAAAAGATACAAAAGATACATTAGAATCAATTTTAGAAGAAATTAAACAGGCATTAGTAAAAAGAGATACAGTTAGTTTTATAGGTTTTGGTACATTTTCAACAGCACATAGAGATGCTAGAGTTGCTAAAGTACCAGGTACAAATAGAGATGTTAATGTTCCAGCTACAACAGTAGCTAAGTTTAAAGTTGGTAAGTCTTTAAAAGAAGCTGTAGCAAAATAGTTTATACATATATATAAGAGCTTATTTTAATTAAAAATCAAGCTCTATTTTATAATAGAAATTTTATCTTAAATTAGATCAAGAACTACTTTTTTATACAAATCTATAAATTTATAATGTTAATATATCATAAGCCCATGTGGAGAAATTGGTAAACTCAGTAGATTCAAAATCTACCGCCTTTTTTGGCTTGGCGGTTCAAGTCCGCCCATGGGTACCATTAATATAAATCTAAATGATAAAATATGTAATTCATAGGAATAGAAAATGGAATATAAGATAACTAAAGGTGAAATTAATACAAGACCAAATGTAGATCTACCTAGTAAAGACTTTCTTAATATATTAACAGAAGAGGGTATCTTTAAAATGGTATCAGATCATTATAATTTATTACAAAAAACTAATATAAAAGGTTTATTTCCTCCAACAAAAGAGGGGTTAGAAATGGCTAAAAAACATTCTGCTTATTTTTTCATACAAATTTGTGGAGGTGAAAGATATTTTGATGAGCATAGAGGACGTCCTATGATGAAGGCTAGACACTATGCTTTTAAAATAACACAAGAGGCTAGACAAATATGGCTTGAGTCATATATCAAAGTCTTAAAAAGTATTGATATGGATGATAATATTAAAGAATCTTTTTGGAAGTATATAGATATATTCTCGATTTGGATGATGAATAGTGATGATAATTAATGGTATATTTAAAATATATTAGTTGTTTTTTCTAATTTATCTTTATCAAAATGAGTATATATTCTAGATGTATTAATATCTGCATGACCTAAAGATTCTTGTACTAAAATAAGATCTCTATTTTTTTGATATAGTAAAGTTGCAAAAGTGTGCCTTAACATATGTGCACCATTTTTTTCTTTTCTAATACCTATACTTAATAATATTTTTTCAACAATCTTGCTTATATAAGATTGTGTTAGTATATTACCTTTTTTATTACATATTAATAGTTCATTATTACAATTTCTTATCTTCATCCAATTTTCTAAATCATTTTTTATTATATTTTCTTTGATCATTACTACACGTGGTTTATTACCCTTTCCTTTTATTTGTATTAAATAAGAGTCCTTATCTTTTATCATATCTTTTGTTTTTATATTTAAAGACTCATTAACTCTAAGACCTGTATATAATATTAATTTTATTATTAATCTATTTCTATATCCTATATTTGATTTATCTTGATATTTATTAATTGCTTCAATAAATCTTTTAACTTCATCTTTATTCATATAAGAAGGTAGTTTTTGACCACTTTTACCAGATAATCCTCCCCAGTTTTTTAGTTCAATATTAAATCTATATATATTACTATTTTTATCTTCATTTTTCTTATCAATATAATCAAAAAATGTTTTTATTGCTATACGATAATTTTTTTTAGTAGCATCAGATAACTTACTAGTTTCTGTTAATAAATAATCACTTAATAATTCCTCATCTATTTCTTTCATAGAATTACAACCATAATTAATAAAAAAATTATAGAGTTTTTGTAAAGGAATATAATATACATGTATACTATTAATTCCAATATTTCTAATATCTTTTATATATTTATTTAAAGTTTTTATATCATATATTTCAAATATTAGTTTTTTTAATAATATTGCTAACTTTTCATTATCATTTACTTGTCTATTTGATAGTGTTGTTACTTTATTTCGTATAAATCTACTAATCCAAAATAATAGGGTTTTATTAAAAGTATCTTCACAGTCTAAAGTGTATTTCATATATATTTATACCTTATATCAAATATTATTGGAAAGTATAATTTCCAAACTAAATATATTTATCTATTTATTCATAAACTAGATGAAGCAAGTTCTATTCTATCTTTACTCACTTTTAATACTTTTAATTCTATAGTGTCTCCAATATTTAAAACATCTTCTACTTTATTTATTCTAGTTTTTGATATTTTTGAAATATGTAATAATCCTTCACCACCTTTTGGTAAATTAATAAAAGCACCAAAATCTAATATTCTCTCAACTTTACCTATTAAAATATCATTCTCTTTATATATTGAAGTAAAATCTATATTATTATCACTACTACTTTTTGTTATTGATTTAATATGTTCAGATGCATTTAAAATATTTTGTTTATTATTACCACTTATTTTTACAATACTGTTACTTCTATCTAAATCAATATTTACATCAAATTTTTCTATAATAGATTTTATTGTAGAACCTGCTTTACCAATTATTAACATTATTTTATTTGAATCAACTTTAAATTGTTCTATTAAGGGTAAAGCATTACTTGGTATTATATTTTTAGATGACTCTTCCATAATATCCAATATCTCATTTTTAGCTTTAGAAGCTTGAATTAAAGCCTCTTCTAAAATATTTAATGATATACCACCTAGTTTTATATCCATTTGTAATGCTGTAATTCCATTTTTAGTCCCTGCAACTTTAAAATCCATATCTCCATCATGGTCTTCTAGACCTATAATATCTGTTAATATTGCATATTTATCATCTTCAACAATTAACCCCATAGCAACACCTGCTACTAAATTAGATATATCAATTCCAGCAGCTTTAAGTGCAATTGAAGCACCACAAATAGTTGCCATTGATGATGAACCATTTGATTCAAGTATTTCAGATACTAATCTAATTGAATTAGAGAGATCTTTTTTAATACTACTTTCTAATGCTTTTTTTGCTAGATTACCATGACCTAGTTCTCGTCTTCCAACGCCAAACATAGGTTTTGCTTCTCCTACACAAAATCCTGGAAAATTATAATGTACCATTAGATTTTCATTTAAACTTTTTTTACTTGTTAATAATTCATAAACTTGTCCATTTTTAATATCAGATAATGTTGATACAACTAAAGCTTGAGTCTGACCTCTAGTAAATAGACAGCTACTATGTGCTGATGGTAAAATATTTATATCTATACTTATGGGTCTAACTGTTGTTAGATCTCTTCCATCTGCTCTTATATTATCATTTATAATCATTTTTCTGACTATATCTTTTTTTAAATTTATAACTTCAGTATATATATTTTTAATATCTATATTATTATTTACACAAAAAGTATCTTTATGTATTAGTTTTATAAGTTCTTCTAACTCTATATTTCTTTCACTTTTAGCCAATTTAGTAATTATTTTTTTAATTTCTAATATATAATTATCTTTTATATAATTACTAATTAATAGATTATTATCATTTATTTTTATATTATTAAATTCAAACTTATCTTTTTGTAGTTCTTTAAAACTTAGTTCAAATGTTTGATTTGTCTCTTTAAGAAAGTCTTGTCCTATTGATATTACTTTAACTAATTCTTTTGGTTCAATTTCATTTGTATTATGAATATTTGCAAAAGCTTCTAAATCTACTTCTTTTAAATCTTCAGATGAAATAGATTTCATTTCAATCATTAGTAATTCATCTTTAGATCCTGCTATATATAAGTCCAATGTAGAGTTTACCATATCTGTTATTTTAGGATTTATTATATACTTATTATCTATTTTAGCTAATCTAATACCAGATACCATTTTATAAATTGGTAGATCAGAAGTGTATAAAGCTGCAGATGCAGCATTTAAAGCTAAGACTTGAAGATCTGTATCTTCATGTGCACTTAATACTATAATAGTAATTGTTGTATTATAATGATAATTTTTAGGAAATAGAGGTCTTAAACTTCTATCAATTATTCTAGATGTTAGTGTCTCAAATTCACTAGGTTTTGCTTCTCTTTTAATAAATCCTGATGGTAATTTTCCAACAGCATATGTTTTTTCTATATACTGTACAGTTAATGGAATAAAATCTATGTCTTGTTCTTCATTAGAATTAAATTCACTAACTACAGTTGCTAATAACACAGCATTATCTTTTTTTAATAAAACAGATCCGTTAGCCATTTTTGCTACTTTGTTAAATTCATAAATCTCTTCTTGTCCATTAAACTCAAATTCACATACTATTGACATATAATTCCTTTATATTGTACAAATATTAATATATTTTTATTAATTTTGTTTATCAAAATTAATACCTCCTAAGTGCTTTAATTCTAATTGAAAATATATACTTCTTTGATATTGATTAGAATCTTCAATATTATCTGATGGTAATAATTCTCTACCATATGATATATCAAAATTCCAACAAATATCATTTATATTTAAAGATATTTTTTCTTTACTAATGATATCTTCTTTCATATTATATTCTTGTATGTAACTTAATTTATAATCTTTATAAAAATTAATACCTGTATCTATTTTTAAAGATTTTAGATCACTTTTATCAGAATTTGGTGTATTTTTTGATTCATAATAATCTATATTTAAAGAATAGTCTTTTACTTTAGACTCTATTGCTGAATAGTTCTCTATAATCTTTTTATCAGTTTGTGAATATATTAATCTATTACTTAAATTAGCTAATAAAGAATTTATCTTAATTTCATTTTCTAAATTAGAGAATTTTGTATTATAATTTTCTATTGTAATAGATTGTTTAAGTTGATGTTTAATTAGTGGAGTTAAACTCTCATTTTTATATATATCTTGATTAATATGAAGGTCTATTTTATTTTTATTATTAGAAAGCTTGAATGTATTTAAATTTGGATTGTTATTATTAATATTATATAAATCACCCTTTTGGGTCAATACTTTAGGTAAAGTAAAATCAAAATCTAGTTTTAATATATGTTTATAATTTTGATATATTTTAGTTATATCTGTATGTATATTAAAACTATTTATATTTTCTATAAATTTACCATCATTAATTGTAATATTCTGATTTTTATACTGTAAATATGTTAGTTGAGTAAAATTTTTAATATCTATTTTTAGATAGTCATGCGTAAAAATATTATAAAATCTAAATGGTATTTTGATATCAATTTTATTACTATTAACTAAATTTTTAGAATAATATTTCTTGTAAGATAAATCAAAATTATAAAATAACTTATCAGAAAATAGACTATCATTATATTTATGAAATTGTAATTGAGGTAGTTTTTGAATAGTATTATAAGAAGATCTAGTGTGTGTATCTAAATATTTATTAAAATAAATACCTTTATATATTGAATTATCATTATAAAAGTATTTTATATTAGATTGAATTTTTTGAATATATTCTTTTTCATTATAATTTTCTAAATTAATATATTCAATGTCATTTAACCATTTTATATTCATATATAGGCCATCTTTATTGTCTTTACTTAATATATTTTTATTTGTATAAATTAAGTTATACCCATATTTATTTTTATCTTCTAAGTTGTTATGTAATATATATTTATCATTTTCTCTAAATAGACCTGTTGATAAAGATAAATGTGAATTTTTAGAATGTATATATCTAAGATATGAATATATACCCTTACCTCTTTTTGAAATAATTTGTGGTACTATTTCAATATCATAATTATCTCTTGGGGCTATATAAAACGGCTGTTTAATGGATAGACCATATTTAGATGAATAAGATATTCTTGGTATTAGTATTCCTGAACTTCTAGTATCATTTGTAGGAAATGCAAAATAAGGTAAATAAAGAATAGTTTTATTTTTTATTAAAAGTCTATTATTATATGTTTTTATCCAATTATCTTTAGTATTATAATTTCCATTTGAAAACTTAATACTCCATAATGGGTCTTCACAATTACAACTTGATAAAATAGAATTTTCTAGTTGTATTATATTTTCATTTTTCGTACTTTTATTTGACTTCATCCATAAAGAAGAACTTTTATTTAATAAAAACATTGATTTTTGTATAGATTTATCATTTTTTATATCTATAAATGAATATTGACTATTTGTATATATAATATCATCTTTTATAATTAAAACATCACCAAATAATTCAAATGTCTCTTTAGGTTTATTATATATTATTTTTTGTGCTTTCATATAATAAGATTTTGAAAATATAATAACATCTCCACTAGCTATTATTATATCCTTATTAGTCTCTAATTTATTAGCTACTATTTGATAGTTATCTTTTAGATTATTATTGATATTATCAGATTTTAAATTTATTAATATAAATATTATTAGAACTAATTTTCTATACATCTACTACTATTGTCTTTGATATTTTATCATGAAATGTCTGTTTATTAGTATCAAAGAATAAAATTAAAAAACCTATATAAAAAAATATTTCACTAATAATTCTATTTATAGAACGTATAATAGATATAAATAAAGATGCTCTTATTATATCATCATTAATAACTGTAATTACTCTAATCTTAAAGATCATTTTTCCAATAGTTGCTTGAAAATACCATATAAAAAAAACTTGATATATAAATTTTAAAAGAAATATCTCTATAAATTTACTATTTATTTGAAATATAATAGTTTTGGTATCACTATTTAATAAATATATATCATTATAAAATATTATTAAAAATATAATAGAGATAAATATTTCATCTATAATAAATGCCTTTATTCTTGATTTACGTGAAGATAATTTTATATTATTCATTTATATATAACTTAAATTAATGCTTGATATGCTATATCATTTCTAATTTTTTTACCATTAAAGTTTATATATTTAGATAATTTATATGCTCTATTTCTAGCTTCTTCAATCGTAGATCCAAAACCAATAACTATTATTACTCTACCACCTGTTGCAAATAATTTATCGTTTTTTAAAGTTACACCAGCATATGATATTTGAGTATTATTTAAAAGATCATTATCTTTAATATCATCAATAATTATTTCTTCTTCTTTACTACTTTTATATGGATAATTTTTACTTACTAATACAATACCAACTGAAAACTCATTTTTTATCTTGATATTTATTGAATCTAAATTATTTGTAGCTGCTTTATAAAATATTTCACTAATTGGAGTTTTTATAAGTGGTAATAAGACTTCACACTCAGGATCACCAAATCTTACATTATATTCTAATATAATAGGTTCATTATTAACTACCATTACTCCTATAAATAAAATACCTTCAAAAGGTGCTTTCTCTTTTATCATACCTTTTAAAGTAGGTTTTATTACCCTCTCTTCTATTTTTTTATATATAGTATCATTTATAAGTGGTGTAGGACAATATGCTCCCATACCACCTGTATTTGGTCCTTTATCTCCATCATCAATTTTCTTATGATCTTGACAAGCTGGTAGTAATTTATAATTTTCACCATCACAAATAGCAAAAATAGATAATTCATAACCATCTAGAAATTCTTCTATTACTATGTTTGAACCAGCTTTACCAAAACTACTCCCCTCTAACATATCTAATGCACTTTGCTTAGCCTCTTGTTTTGTATTAGATATTATTACACCTTTACCTGCACATAATCCATCTGCTTTGACTACAATAGGAAGTTTTTCCATATTATCTATAAATCTATATGCTTCTTGTATTGAATTTGTTTGTATATAAGATGCTGTTGGTATATTAAATTTATTTAATATATTTTTCATATATATTTTAGAACCTTCTAGTTTAGCTGCACTTTTAGTTGGTCCAAAAATAGTTAAATTTTCTTTTCTAAATATATCAACAATACCTTCTACTAAGTATATTTCAGGTCCTACTATTGTTAAATCAATTTCATTTTGTTTTGCCCATAATGCTAATTCATTATAATCTTTTATATTCAAGTTTTCACCCAATTTTAATGTAGCACCATTTCCAGGCATAAAAAATAGTTGATGTATATTTTCTTTATATATAGATAATCCAATAGAATATTCTCTGCCACCGCTACCTAAGATTAAAATCTTCACTATAAAATCCTTAGTATTAAAAAATTAAATTTTTATTATATAATTCAAAATCATCCCAAGAAGCCGTTACCATTAAACGGCCCAAAAAAGCCAATCATTGCATCTTCTAACATACTTTAGGAACACAATAGATATTATATATTTATAATAAATCAGTGTTACACACCATATAATTAAGTAAAACACATAAATAAATTACTAGACCCTAAAAAATGGAAATCACGAACATCCCAGGATTAATTAATTTTATCTAATTATTTTTAAATAAATGGTTAATAATTTATATATAATCTTTAGCTTTTTTTATACAACTTTCAATTGATAACTCTTCTGAAACATCATAATTTGATATATATTTTTGCATATAAGAAGCTGTAGTTTCTCCTATAACAATAGCTTTATATGTATAATTCCATTTATAAATATTAAAGAAACAGTTTATAGTTGAAGGTGAAGAAAATATTATTATAGAATTTGAAGGAGGTATTTTAATAGTATTAGGAGTTTTATTACATATAGTTTTATATGTTATTAATTCATTTATATTAATATCATTTTTTTTTAATATATTAGTAATATTTGATAAAATTTTTTCAGATCTAATATATAATACTTGTTTATTAGATAAAATATCTATCAATTCATTAGCAAAATCATCACCATTATTACTTTTACCTGTAAATTTTAATTTACCTCCAATTTTTAATAAAACTTCTTTAGTTTTATTTGATATAACATATGATGGTATATTTTTCCAATCTTGATTAAAAGAATTTAATGAGTAAATACCATTTTTTGATGTAAAAATAAGTGCATCATAATTTTTTATATCTATTTTATTTTTTAAATAAATAATTTTTATTAGAGGAATATTCTCAACACCTTCAATACTTTTATCATTTAATATATAAATATTATTCACTTTAATACATCTTATGAATAATCTAGTTTTATTTCTTTATTTTCATCCCTTTCACCTTTACTTCTAGAGACTATATGAATTGGTGTTCCTAATAGATCAATATTTTTTCTCAAAATATTTATTAAATATCTTTTATAACTAAAATGTAATAATTTAGGTTTATTCATAATAATAGATATTCTAGGCGGACAAATATCAAATTGTGTTGTATAATATATCTTTAAATATGTACCATTTGGACTAGGTAGAGAGTGTCTTTGAACTGCTTTATTAATTAAATCATTTAATTTTGATGTTGGTATTCTTTGCATATAATTTTTATGTATATCAAGTATCATATCTTTTAGTTTATCTATACTCCTATTTGTTTTTGCACTTACAGCTATTATTGGAGCATAATATAAAAATTTAAATCTATGACGTATATTTTGTTTTAAAATCTCAAAACTATCTAAACTTTTATCCCATTTATTTAAAACTATAATTGTACCAAGACCAAATTCATCAACCAATCCAGCTATCTTCTCATCAAGTTCAGCCATATTTTGACTTGCATCAATAATAAAAAGTGCAATATTAGCCATCTGTAACATCTCTCTTGTTCTCATTAAAGCAAATTTTTCAATACCTTCTATCTTACCTTTTCTTCTTAAACCTGCCGTATCAACAAATGTTATTTTTTTATTATTATATTCTACTTCTTCATCAACAGGGTCTATTGTAGTACCAGCAACTGAACTTACAACAGATCTTGATACACCAACTAATGAATTTAAAATAGAACTTTTACCAACATTTACTTTACCAATAATAGCAACTTTTATATCATCATTTTGTTTTATATTCTTTAATTCTATATTTTTATCTTTTGTATTTTTTATATCATTATTAATTAAAATTTTTTGACTATTATCATCTACTAATGGTAATTTATCATAAATCCAATCAAAAAGAGCTCTTATTCCTCTATTATGAGATACTGAAATACCAAATATATCATTTTTTAAAATCCCAAATTCAAAGAAATCCCAAATTCTATCTTTTTCTTTATCATTATCAATTTTATTTATTACTAATGCTAGTTTTTTACCAAGCTTTTGAAGATCATAAAAAAGTTCTCTATCTTTTAAATCTGGTAACTTCTTACCGTCTACTATAAATAATACTATATCAGATTCTTTAGCTATATTTATTGAATTTTCTTTTACTTTAGAAAATATCAAATCTTGGGTTTTATCTATACCGCCTGTATCTATTAATATTGACTCTTTATCTAATATATAAATATTAGATTTTTTTATATCTCTAGTTGTACCCGAAATTTCACTAATAATTGCTGATCTTTTTTTTAATATTCTATTGAAAAGTGAGCTTTTACCAACATTTGGTTGTCCTATTAGAGCTATTTTTTTCAATTTAGATTTTACCATCATTATAATTAATAACCTTTTTTAAATAAAAAAAGGTACTAGTTCCTTAATAGAACTAATACCTTTTATATCACTTATATATTAATATAAACCAAATTTACTATCTTGATTTGTTTTATATAATACTCTCATATTGTCATCATTATCATAAAAAACTTTAAATTGTGATTCACTATTTTTTAGATCTAATAATGCATCTTCTATATTTGTTGGTTTATATGAATTTAATTTCATAGGTATAATTTCACTATCAAATTTTTCAAGTTCTCTAGCTACATTATCTTCTATTGAATCAGATTGAACTTTTGTCAATTTTGTAGCTTTATGTTCAACAATCTTTTCATGATGTCTTCTTAAAACTTTTAAAGTTCTATCTACAGCTATATCAATAGCATTATATAAATCTTTATCTCTTTGTTTTATTACAATAGTATCTATATTTGCAACATTTAAAGTAAATTCAAAAGATATTAAATTTTTACTATTCTTACTCTCTTGTGAAATAATAGAATTAACAGATATTATATCCAGATTATATTTTTTAAAATTTTGAATTGAACTATTAATATGATCCTTAATAGAATCTGTTAATGTAATATGTCTTCCCACTATACTTGTATTCATAATATATTCCTTAATTTTTATTATATTTGATTTTAACACATTTTAATTTAATATTAAGATAACACTTTATATTAATATCTCACGATTACCTTTTATATTAGGTTTTGATAAAACACCCATTAACTCAAGTTGTTCTATTATACTAGCAGATCTATTATATCCTATTTTCAATTTTCTTTGTAAATAACTAATTGATGTTTTGTTATCTAATAAAACTATTTTTTTAGCCTCTTCATATAATTCATCAAGATTATCACTATTATTTGATTCATTATCTGAAGATATTGATTTAGTATTAATTTTTTGTTTTAAAAAATCCAAGTCATACTCTACTGCTCTTTGAGACTTAATGAATTCTACAACATTTTCTATTTCATCTTCACTACTCCATGGTGCATGAACTCTTACAAGACCTGTCATACCAGGAGGAGTAAATAGTAAATCACCACGACCCAATAATGATTCAGCACCTGAGGAATCAAGAATAATTTTACTATCGATTTTCTGCCCTACTTTATAGCTAATTCTACTTGGAAGATTAGCTTTAATTAATCCTGTTACTACATCTACAGATGGTCTTTGTGTTGCAACTATTAGATGAATACCACTTGCTCTTGCCATTTGAGCTAGTCTTGATATAGATAATTCTACTTCTTTACCACTTGTCATCATTAAATCAGCTAATTCATCAATAATAATTACAATATAAGGAAAAGGTTCAAAATTATCTTTTTTTGATTTTTCATTATAATTTTCTATATTTTTAGTTCTTGTTTTACTCATAAGCGTATAACGTCTTTCCATTTCAAGAACCATATTACTTAATGCATTAATAGCCTCATTTGGTTTTGTTACAACGGGTGTTAAAAGATGTGGGATATCATTATATATAGAAAACTCTAACATTTTAGGGTCTATCATTATAAGTTTTAAATTATCTGGAGAATTTTTATATAGAAGTGATAGTATCATAGCATTAATACCAACAGATTTACCACTTCCTGTAGTACCTGCTATTAGTAAATGTGGAAGTTTTTTTAAATCTGTTATAAAAGATTTTCCTACAATATCTTTACCTAATATAATTGTTAAAGATGATTTTGAGTTTTTAAATATATCACTTTCTAATAATTGTCTTAAATATATAGTCTCTAAATCTTGATTAGGTACTTCAATACCAACTACATCTTTACCTGGTATTGGAGCTTGTATTCTTATTGTTTGAGCTTTTAAAGCCATTGCTAAATCATCTTGAAGATTTAATATTTTTGATACTTTTACATTTGGAGCTGGTTTAAATTCAAAAGTTGTAACAACAGGTCCTGAATAAGTTCTAATTACATCACCTTCAATTTTAAACATAAGTAATTTAGCTAATAAATCAGATATTTTTTTATCTATAAATGATTCACTAACTTTATTTTTTATCCCTTTAGGAGGTTTTCTAAAAAAATTACTTGATGGTAGTTTAAAGTCTTTTGGTTTTTCATTTACACCTAATTCTATTTGATCTAATAATTTTTTATTCTCTTCTAACTCTTCTATAATTAATGATGAATTTTGACTATTATTATCTAATTGAAGAATATCTTCTTCTAAATTTATTTTAGTTTGTGTTGATATATTGTTAGATAATTTATTATCATTTTTTGAATCTATTTTTATAGTTTTTAATACTTTTTTTTTAGTTGATTTATTCTTTTTAAATATAAAATTTAATATTGATTTAATATATTTAAATAATCTATTTAATGAATTCCTAAAAAAAGTTATATTCTCTAAAAAAACTATTCCATATATAGTTATACAAATAAGAATAATAATCCAAATTCCTGCATTTCCTATAAAAGGTTGTAAGAAAATTACCATTTTATTACCTACTATACCTGAAAAATTATTTATTAATAGACTTTGAATTAATAATATAGATATAAATAGAATTATAATAGTAGATATTTTTGTATATAAGTCATATTTTTCATCTTCATTTATATAATTAAATTTATATATAGGATATAAAATAAATAGAAGATAAATATATGATATATAACCAAAATATTTATTTGAGTACTGTGCAAAAATTGATCCTATTTGTCCTACTATTTTAGGATCTTCTATAAATATAGAAAATTCTAAATAAAATATAATAAATATAAAAATTAATGAAATAATAGATTTGATTTTATAATACCTTTCATTTTAATAGTTTTGATATTTTAGCTTGAAGCTTTAGCCATTTTGTATGTTCAAACATAGGAAATCCAGACCATATACCACCATTTTTGATATTTTTAGTAATTCCTGCTCTTGATGTAATAATTGTATTTGAAGATATATTTAAATGACCAGAAACACCGCTTTGTCCACCTATTATAACTCTTTTACCAAGATTAGTTGAACCTGCTATACCAACTTGACCTGCAAGGAGTGTATATTCACCTATTTGACAATTATGTGCTATATGAACTAAATTATCTATTTTTGTACCTGTTTTTATAATAGTACTATTAAATACTGCTCTATCAATAGTACAATTAGCACCTAATTCTACATCATTTTGGATTATTACATTACCATTTTGATATATTTTTATATGTTTACCTATTTTATTAGTAGCAAAACCAAATCCATCACTACCTATTACTGTACCACTATGAATTATACAATTATCACCAACCTTACAATTTGTATAAATAGTTACATTTGCATATATAATAGTATTAGATCCAATTACAACACCATCTCCTATAAAAGAACCACTCATGATAGTACAATTATTTCCAATAATTACATCTTTACCTAAATGTACATTAGACATTATTTGTGTATTACTACCTATATTAGGTTTTGATCCACTAGTTTTTATTAATGGATATTTAAAAAAAGAGCTACTATGAGCTAAATTAACATAAGGTTCATCACATATTAAAGCAATACTATTTAAAGGAATATCATTTATAAAATATTTTTTGATAAATACTGCTGCTGCTTTTGTATTTTTTAAATCACTTAGATATTTTGAATTTTCTAAAAAAGATATTTCATTTATCTTGGCTTTTTCTAGAGTATTTAATCCAACTATGTCAATATCATCTTTTTGATTCAGACTATAGTTAATATTTAATTTTTCTATTATATGAGATAATTTCAATTAAAAATCCTTAAATAATACTTTTAATCATCTCTTTGCATTGCTACTACACCACTTCTAATTATCTCAATTGGTTTATAGTTTTGCATTACTTTAATAAAGTTTGCTATTCTTTGAGGATCATCAGTTGCAGCTAATATTATACAAGTAGATGTTACATTTTGTATTGATCCATTATAATATCTTGCTAAAACATCTATTTCTCCTAAATGACTAGATATAGGTAATTTAATTAATACTGTATCTTTTTGAATTATATCTTTATGTTCATTTACCTTTAAAACAGGTATTAATTTGTGTAATTGTT
>Ga0233438_10000651_pt1 | contig 42636 bp, 41 predicted proteins | sample SI_123_September_FD_182720 | JGI IMG/M metagenome (GOLD analysis project Ga0233438, IMG submission 182720) | Seawater microbial communities from Saanich Inlet, British Columbia, Canada - SI_123_September2016_10_MG | ecosystem: Environmental > Aquatic > Marine > Inlet | place: Canada: British...
CGAACTCATCCAGAAAAAGAATGTTAAAAGACATTCCTCGGACAGCTGAAGCGGAAGTTGATGCTGCAAGTATTTTTGATCCGTTTTCCAGTTCTATGTTTCCTTTATTCCAGACCAGAATACCTTGCTGCATCCATTTAGGTAAGTTCTCATATGCAGTAGCCAGTCTTGCTAATAGTTCTCTTGCAGTTGTTGCTTTGTTTGCGAGAATACCAATGTTTACACTATCATTAAAGATAGCATAGTGAAGTAGATACGATACACAGGTTGTAGACTTACCAGTCTGTCTAGGCATCTTACAGATATTAAATCTGTTCTCGTGGAAATTATTGATTAACTTATCTTGAAAATCGTAAGTTCTAAATGGTTGAAGACCATGATCCAAGGTCACAATCTTTACATAATTATTTGCAAAGTATACCGGGTCTTGCTTGCACTTAATATATTCTTCAATATTCTCTTGCGTAAACTCAATTGAAGTATTCGCCTTCTTCAATAATGGGTTGCCCAAATAGACATCATTACTCATAATTAATTATCCGTAAGCAAAACATCAAATGTACAAGTATATCCACCATTATTTGTTAATGTGTGCATTCTTGCATCAATATCTGTTTTTTCTGGGAATGACTGAGGAACTGGATAAGTAAGTTGATATTGACCACCAACACCATTTACATATGCAACGTGTTTTACTCCAAAATTCCCTGTGCCTCCTTCACGAACAAAAAGTTTAAAACTACCTGTTGATGTTCCCTGTGCAGTTACATCTAATCTCATTATATGACCAGTTTTACCTGCAGGAACAGTATATATTGCCATCAGTGTCTGTCCTATATTTTCTAATATTTTTGCAACAGTGGTTGTAGATACTCTTATTAGAATACGCTTACTGTTTGCAATATCAGCAGTGTTTGCATAGATCGCTCTATACACTCTGTAAAATGTATTAGTAGTAGTTGCTGAGAATCCAGATATAGTTACAGTCTCTGTAATGACATTGTAATTTACATCAAGTCCTTGTATCTCTACAGTATCTCCATCAAGGTCAGTACTAGTATTATTTTCATTATTTGGCTCTACAACTCGAACTTCAAGTTGACTGCCTGCAGAAATTGTATCCCAAGGATAATTTGTGTCATTCTCATCCCAAATCGTTCCATTAGTATTTTGACTCATTTCAGGAACAGCACCAAACTTGTGGATTTGTCCGTATCCTGGAGGTAAAGAAATTTGGGGTATGGGTGATACAACCCAAGGTGAAGTTCCTTGATTTACCGTAATACTATTGCCAATGGAGATAACTGTATCTGAAGAGATTCCCGATATATTAGCATCTACGGGAAATCTATTATCAGTAGAAATATATTGACCATCACTTGATGCAATCCCCATCACTTCAAACAAGGTAGTCTCTTGTTTAAGAAATGTACCTATTCCAGAATTCCAAATAGCCATAATTTAAACCCAATCTAATTTGCCAGGGTGATATCTTCGTACATCACCAAACTTCACTGTTGGACTTTGTTCTACTGGATATACCCTTTGAACAATTGCACCAGGATATTCACTTTGTAGTTGTTCTGCCAACTCTTGATTAGTTGGTAGTCTTACAGAATTGTTTTGTTCCAACTTCATTCTATATATACTTCCCATCCAAACAAAATCTGCAACATATTGATAATTTTCTTCCACCTGTTGTTCGGGAGAAGCAGAATTATCACCACCAACATTGAGTGTTCCATTAAAGTCACCATTAATAGTGACGGATTCATTGAGAAATTCTTTAAAGTCTTTCATATCAGCAGTTCCACGCTTTGAGTGATTTGGACAATCTATCCTCACCTGTGTTATTAGAAGGTTTCTGTCTCTTTCTCATTCCTTTCATCCTTGCACAGAATGATGTTCTTCTCTTGTTACCAACTTTCTTTGAAGGTGCTTTTAGATCAGAACCAGGATTTTCTTTTTCATAAGACTTACGTCCTTTTTCGTTAAGACCACCAGACTTATTCTGACCTTCTTTTTTGGTCCATGCGGCTCCTTCACTCATATCACCACCTTCATCGTGATTCTCATCTTTCATCAAATCACCATTTCGCATTACATGATGACCTTTAGGTACTGGCTTACATTTTTTAGAGTCATTACAATAGTACTCACCTTTAGAACAACTCTTACTAGATTCTTCATTAACACCAACATTCAGCATTGGTTCGCCGGGGTTATACGGTGCAAGATCAAATCTTTGAAGATAACAGCCAGGATAAATCTTCTCAAGTACTGACTGTACTTCTTTTCTAGATGGTCTCTTAACATCAGGGAAGAAAAGTTTCATCATTACGTATTTACCTCTCCAGGTAAACCCTACCAAATAAACATTACCATTCTGTGCAGGAACTCTAGTCGCCTCTTCGATAGTCTTTTCTTCCTTCATCTTCTCACGCTTTGCTTTCGTCTTAGCAAGGATACGTGCCTTAGCATCATCCTGATCTTTCTTAGGAATAGGAGTTACGGCACCAACTGTTTGATCAATATCACCAACATCATATCCTTCAGTCTTTACACAATTGGGAACTACTCTTTTACCCTTCTTCTTCATACCCTTCTGGGTATAACCAGACCAACACTTTTCGTCAAGAACTTCTACTTCAATACCCGCGGCTTCCATACACCTGATCTGAAGATCAGTCATCTCAGGAAGAGCCATAAACTCTTCATTCTTTGACTTACCGTAGTTGGCAGCACCTTTCTTACGGCATTGAACCAAACGACCAGAAGCATATGCAGAAGGCCATACAGAAGCAGATGCCTTTACCTTATGGTAACATGCATCCTTCTTACCACTACCTTTACCCTTCTTGTCCGCTTCATTGATTTCCATTTCTTCTTTCATTTTTTTCTTTGGTTTGTCAGTTGAAACGTAAGTTGGTTTTGCAGCACCAGACTTTGATTGTTGGTTTGGGTCTGCTTTCTTCTTTCTGCTTTGTACAGACTTTCTTTCAGCAGGAGTCATACTAGCCCTCTTTGAAGAAGATACACACTTGGGTGTTCCTTCACCTGGTTTATCACTAGCACATGTGCCACCAGTGACCACATTGACCCAACCAGACTTACCGTCTTTAGACTTGGATCCCTTAAACCATTTATGTAGATTACCTTCTTGTATTTGTGTTTTAATCCAATCGTCGGGAATCATATTGTGTTTAGCCTTGAACTTATGATGAAGTTCTGTTGCAGAGATGTCATTATCTTTCGCAACCTTCTTCATAAGTCTATCGACTGAATTATGAGATGTATTATTTAGTTTTACTAAACCTTTTTCAAGATCAGTTACTACAGACATTGGTACGAATTCTCCTATTATTTATAGAATACTGATAGAAGTATAAGAATCCAGTTCGAATGCTAGTGACTTCCACTCAGTTCCAAGATAAATCTGAACTTTACTCTCTGTTGTATTATAAATCATCGCACCTTGTGTCACAGTCAATGCATCTCTTTGTGTTGTCGTCAGAGTTGGTGGGTAAAATTTATCTGATGCTTTTACTGTAGTAGAAGTTACGTTACCAGTGACATCTCCAACAAAACCACCTGTTGATGTAGTAATGCCAGAAACATTAATGTTATTGACCTCAAAACCTTGACTATGTAAATTTTGAGTATGGAAAAGTACTCTTAAGATTTAATAGTTCAGTTTCTAAAACCTTTACTGTCTTTATTGCACTCTGTTCTACCCTTGGGGTCTCATTAAACAAGAATGCTTCAAAAATCTTAGCATCTTTTTTAATTTTTTCTAACTCTTTCTCTTTTTTTAAACTTTTTTCTTTAACCTTCTTTTTTTCTTCACTCAAACTTGCAAAAAGGTCTCCTAAGGATACCTCTCCAAGTATTTCTTTAGTCTTTTCTTTGTCTTTTTTCTTTTCTTCACCAATAAGAGAAAAGAAATCTCCTAAGTTATCCATTTTTTACACAGATATAGTAGCATTTACCATAACAGAACCCTCAAATACCTTAGAAACTACACTAGAACCTGATGTTACAAGGATATCATAGTAGTTTCTACCTACTGTCAGATTAGATGTAACTGTAGTACCCATTGACAAAGTAATTGTTCCAGTAGTTGATGCAATACCTACAGCAAAACTTTGAACATTACTAGAGTCTTCAGGATACTTTCTTACTTTAGATACCCCTGTATATCCAGTCAAATCGATAATGGTTTGGTCAGGGTTCTTCATCACAAAATTTTGTGAAAAATCTGTTCCCTTATCAATTTGTATATTAATAGATTCGACAGCCATTTCAATCTTTTTATGTATTTATGTCTTTACCGGCATTCTTTAACATCTTTTGAAGGTCTGCCGTTGAACCTACAAAAAGGGCATTGTTGACAGTAGTTGGTCCTTTCGATTCCTCTTCCTTATTAACATCCTTCAGTTTTTTCTGAAGGTCCATCAATTTATCAGTTGCATCAGAAACACTCTTAATCAATTGTCCCGCAACTTCATATGCACGAGGCATCTCACTTTCTTGTGCAAGTTCAAGAATACCATTAATTGCTTCTTGTCCTTTTTCGATAATCGAATACAAATTACCTCTGGTATATTCGTAGTCTTTACGAATATCTTCTTTAGAATTTTTATAGTGTTCTATCTTTTTTTCGATAGCATTCTTTTCCGGTATTACTTCTATTGGTTCAATATCAAAAGTTTCATTGAGTTTTTCATACTTATCCATGATTTACCTCAGAAAAGATTTCCATCAAAACCGAAATTGTCACCAACTTCGATTTGTGCATTATCTGCTTGGGTTATCGTATATACCTTTTCCCCAAGTAAATGATTTTGTAGTGGTGACTTATCTTGAGCTCTCTTAACTGATAACCTATTACCTGTCACATTCTCTACATACATCTCTTCTTGACCGATGTAAATATAAGATTTCTCTGGAATTTTAGTTCCATCATCAACATCGATTACAGTTTCTACCATATCAACATTCTCTGCAAGAAGAGTTGCAACCACACCATCATAATCTTTGACTGCTCTTGGTGTAACTTGATAAGTAACATCTCTCTGATAAGAATTTCCACTGGTAGAACCAGCAACATATCCAACAGTAACCTTCTTGATGATATCGGAAGAAACATCTTTGAGAGGACCAAAGACATAAGTCTTTGCAGTAAATGTTATAGTATAAATTAGTGCTCTTCTTGTATCAAAATTACCCTCATAATCATCACTCATATCAATGTTGTCCAGTTGAACTGGAACATTGATTACTTCATTCAGATTTCCCAAGAACTTGATGGGGAGTGTATAACCTGGTTGAAAGTATGGAACAATCTGTTCGATAATTTGAAGCATATCATCGTTCAATTTTGTGTAAATTGAAAGAGTGATTGTCATGTTATATGGAACGGGAAGATATCCTTTCTTCGTCTCTGTTCCGTCAGGATTTGTATAAACTACAGTCTGTGTTTGAGTTGATTTTCTCGAAGAATCATATGCAAGATTCGTAAACTCAAATGACATCCTCGGAAGTGTCATTTGAACCGGTGCATTCAAATCCGGGTTCTGTTTTAGTCTTGCAAGAAATTTTTGAGTAGGTCCGTAAGCAAGAGGAACTTTGATGACACTAAAAGTAGAATCATTTTCGTCCTTATGGTGAATTTCGATTCCATTGAATAATGAACCAAATCCAATAATTACAGATCTAAAGATCTCATTGTAAAAATAATCAAACATTACTTTGAAGACATATACTTCTATTTATCAGGGCATACCAAATGGATTGGATGTTGAGAAATCCAAAATTGTTTTTGCTTCTGATTCAATGGTATCATTATCTGCAAAAGGAGTTACTAAATCGTCAGTATTTGCAGAACCAATTACATACCTGGCTCCAGATGTACTACCGGTTAGATATTCTTGTGGAACAAAACTACCGCTTACAATACTGATTTCAATAATGTTTGTAATACCATTCCATTCCTTAACTCTTGCAGTTGTTCCAGATACAGAACCAGTTACAATTTCATTGAACACAAACATTCCACCGACACTAATGTTGGGGTTATCAACAAACGGTGGATCAATAATTACAACCGGGTCGGTATCATATCCAGAACCACCATCTATAATATAAATTGCAGTAACAATACCCGCACTAATTGTCGCAAGACCCACAGCATATCTAGATGGTGATGGGTATAATGAGTCAAATGTACTAGTAGAATCATCCCAGTAGTAATTGGTATCACTGAATAGTGGATAAGTTCCTGCAGTTAAACCAATAGAAACCTTGGGCGGTTTAATATATCCAGAACCACCATCGGTAACTGTAATTTTACGAACAGAACCGTCTGAAGAAATACCAGTAATAGCAGCTGCACCAACACCAGTATCACCAGTTATTGATACCCAAGGGGGAACTACATATCCACAACCAGCATCTGTCATATGAATGGCGGAAATTCTACCACCTATACCATTACAATTTGGATAGTCATAAGATAGTGATGCAATACCTGTAGCAGTAATTCCTCCTGGAGGTGCTGAAGAGAAACCGACCTGAGGTTGTGTCACATAATCTTTACCCATATTGGTAATAGTTACCTGACTAACTGCACCTGCGGGACATACCTGTGCGGTTGCTGTTGCGGATCTACCAGCACCAATTAGTGTCAGTGTCTGAATATAACCAATCTGTGCAATCTTATCATCAATGTCTTCGATACCCGTATCGATAACTTCATCTTCATAACGGAAGAGTTCACATCTTAATTCATAGACATACGTTTTCTTGAGTTGGTAGAACGGTTGCTCATGTTCTACAAACTTAATTTCAAACAATCTATCCCCAAGAGGGAAGTAAATCAAATCACCTTCTTTTGGTCTTGTTGAAAGTTCAATATCAGGAATATCTTTAATCAGTGGTGTAATATAGTCTTCGTACCTTTCTTTCGAAATTATGAGTTGTAAGTCATCTCTATTTTCAATACCAAACTTCGATAGAATACTTCCTTGACCAGTATATCCATCATAGTTATCTACATATGCCTCAATTGGATATGCATTAGTAAAGTCAGACTGAATGACTTCTTGTATAACTGTATTAGTTGTAACATACCTTCTGGGTAAGTAATAAACTTCTATTCCATACATCCTCAACTGTTCGTTGACAAGACTCTGGACTAGATTCTGCTCAGTTTGACTACCGTTCAGGAAAAATGGGTTGAGCATAACGTATTACCCAATAAGATCTAAAGGTGGAAGTTCATATGTACTCATCATCTTTTCTTGGATCTTATCAAGATCTGCTTGACCGTCTTCATATATTTGTCTTCCATTAAATTCAATACCACCTGGAAGTTTCACACCCTGAAACTTAATTAAATTCTGACCCCATTGTTTTTTGACAAGGGCAGTTACATATGGTTTTAGGAATGAGTCATTCCAAATTCTTGGATAATCATTGGGGTCATTTGCTGCCCAACAATCAATAACAAGAAACTCACCAACTGACAATTCACTCCAATCAATATCCAAATATAGTCTATCAGTTCTCTGATTGAATCTAATCTGTTTATGAGTATTCAGGATAAAGTTAACTGTCTCCAAATAACTCATCGTCATCGAATACGATGTCAAATCATATCCAGATGCACCCCATCCATTAAGACCAATAAAGTCATTCAACATCATTTGATATCTGACATTGAACATACCCTGTCCCATTCCACCACCAAACTGAAATGCTTTATTCACTCCAATGATTGAAGGTGGGAGTTGTATATAATTACTATTTTGATAATATGTAAATGTAGTGGCAGTCCCTACAATATTTGCGGTAGCGGATGTTGATGCCATACCAACAGTCCCATTCTGATTTTGAGGAGCACCAGGTGGTCTTGCCCTACCTCTATTAATATCGTCTTGAGTTACCTGATACTTTAAGTATACCTGGGTGACACCATCAAAGTGCCTCTCGTTAAAATATTGAATGGCATCATCAATCAAATCCTGAACCTGTTCGTCAGCAACATTGACCTCCAAAATAGGAGCACCAAGTTGTCTCAAAACATAATCAGTGAATTCTTGTCTGGTGGTAGGCTGAGCCATTTATATAAGAACTTCTATATTGACTATTTATAGTTCGGTTTCAACATCGATGTAATGTTTGAAAGTAAACTCTTAATATCACTCATATCATCCTTTAGAGATGAAACTTCTGTTTGGAGAGAATTAAGTCTTTCTCTCTCTTCATTCATTTTTTCCCTATTCTTCACATAGGCTTGGAACTCAAGGTTATTTTTGTTGACAATGGCCCCGGTTGAGGAGTCTCTAAAATAACCATCCATTCCTTCTACTGGTATTAAATGTTTCATATCAAGCGAACGAAATTGCACGAAGGTTTCTTATCAGTGGAGCATTGGACTGATCGATCGATGTACCAACGATCTTGATACGGAAAGATGTAAATGGTATCAACTCATCAATTGTGAATTTATACTCCTTGTAGAGGTTCACAGACGGTTCTGGTTGATAGGAATCAATAGAGGGTACTCTTACATCAGATGTACCATTATTGTTTGAGATATCAATAATAGAACCGTTACTCGCGATATTTGAATATCCAGGGAATGGTACAAAAACAGTCTCTTCTGGTTTAGTATCTTGATTCAATGCATAGAACAATCTAATATCATTGTTATTAGAAATGTATGCATCCAATATGACTTGGAGAGATGTTGCAGGATTTTCAAGAATAATATTCTTGGAAACATATACAAACGAATTTGGATCGTTCTCAGTGCCATTGACTCTAAAGTCAGATGCATAATTAGTAACAGGTCTATCTATTCTATTTGAAGTAAAGACTACAGATGCGTTATCCAAGTCAATTGCAGGACTCAATCTTTCATCAGTAGTAAACATACTGAACAACATAGAGAATGACTTTTGACCAGGGAATTGGTCACTATTCAAATATAGAGACTCATTGAGTGGTGATGGAATCATTCTTTGAGAATCAAAGTAATTTTTACTAAACAAATTGACCTGCTCATAACCCTCATCAAGGTATGACTGTTGATTTCCAGAAATACTTGATGCAGAAATTGTTCTTACCTGAGTAATAAGATTAGTCGCAGTTGGTGTAATTGTGGTTACCTTGGGTGTAATCAATGAGAATGGTAGGTTGTAAGTACCTGTTACATTTGGACCACCACCGACAGTTCTTTCATTGAAGTATAGTGGTGGGAAACCATCTGCATTACCAGGTGCTCTATTGACACCACCAATATTCATTTGAACTTTAATGTAGTAGTAATCCAATCCAATCGGAGCTTCTACCAAATCACTTGCATTAACATTTGATAGTAGGTGTTGTCTATTAATTCTTCTCAACGAAACACCATTCAGTTCGTACTTAGTAACGATTTCACCCAAATCGTGAGTTGCTAATGTTGTATTATCAACTCCTCTTACAATACCGGTCAATGTTCTACCATTAGTTCCAGTGTAACTAATAATTTCTTCTCCAACCTTGATATATCCAGGGTTAGTAGCACCAACTCCAATATTCTCAAATGTTGCGAAATCAGTTATAACGCCCTCAAGAATGATGAATGATGTAGAATTGAATGGATATTCTTGAGCCAAAGTAGTTGGTGCCCCATCACTCGATACTCCATCAATATTGAGTCTATCTACATTAGAATATAGACCGTGATTTCTTTGGAATACTTTGATGTAGTCACCATTAGTAACCGTAGTTATGGGTGATAGGGGAATTACATCTCCACCTACAGTGCTGTTGAGTTCTGTTGTAATACCACTATTATTATCAAAATATAATGGATAACTAGAATTGGAAACAAAGTTACCCTGAACATTTTCCAATACAAGAGTGTTATTTCCAAGAATAGATTCAACAGAAAGTTGCATCCCAGAACCAAGATTGACACCACCTAGATTGACAGGTGTCAGAACATCACCGACTACGTAACCAACACCACCATTGTTTATAGTTGCTGCTGTAGCAGAACCGTTAGTAATGGTAATATTTGCAGTAGCATCTAGTCCTTTACCAGTAATTGATGTTAGGGCAACTCCAGTATAAGATTGACTACCACTTGCAGGTACATATCCACTACCACTATTAGTAATAGAAAGATTTGATGTTGTAGATCCAGCAAAGGCAACTAGTGTTCCTGTTGCACCAATATTGAGTTGTTTGACAGTGTTACCCAATACCAAATCACTATCTTGAACAGTAGTACCAAGACCAACTCTAATCTCTCTAGAATTCATAGAAAGACCAGTTGGATCGATCTGTGAAAGAGAAGATGGTAGATTTGGATTAAAGAATTGTACGTTACCAGATGGTCTGAACGAGGATCTAAATATCTCAAACTTAAGATCTTCATACTGACTTGGAGTCCATACTGAAGCATTTTGAGATTTAAACAAAGAACCAAGGAGTGGTTGTTCTGTTACAAGAATCTGACCAGCCTCTTGATCTATAGTTCTTACATCAGCCTCACCCAGTCTACTAATCCATACTTTCCACTCAACGGAGTGTGACAACAGAACCATAGCATATTCGGTTCCACCATTTAGATACACTGGAGAATCCAATGTAATGGTGTATGGAACAGAACCATCGGCACTGACTGTTACATCTGCAGGATTGATATCAACTTCAGAGAAAGGAAGAACCGTTTCTGTAGGTGTTCCAAGTTTACATTCTCTCAACTGGAAAGTTGCGGGAACGGTTGCATCTTTTGCTTGGAAGAATACATTGACCTTAGTAACAAAGATTCCAGTCTCATCATCAACTCGGAATGTTTGTGCGAGAGGGTCTCCTCCCTGCGGCCGAGGACGAGGTGGTGGTGTTGGTCGTCGTATAACATTAGTGGTGAAATTATTGTTAGTGACGTTAGTAATAAAATCTTGTTGGATATTTGTAATATCTTGTTCGATTGTAGTTATAACATCAAATCCACTTTCAACCGCAATAGTATTAGTTGTGAAGTTATCATTAATATTTCTTTGTTGACTAAGGTCCTCAATGCCAACTACAGCATTTCTCAAAGAAAGTGTTGCTTCTTGAGTTGTATCTACATCACCTTGTGAATAGAATGTCCCTTCTCCTGCAGTCGAGACAGCACCTTCAATTTGACTATTAATTTTACTACTGGTGAGTCTAAATCTTGATCTACCAGTTTCAAACGTTGGGTTGGCATTATTCGCACCATCAGGTACTCTGAATGATGCCTGTAAAGTACCATTCTTATCACTAATGAGTCTTACATTAGTAACTTTTGCTTGAGCACCACTAGTTCTACCGGTCAAAATCATCCCACTTGAGATGTATCCACTAAACTGTGGGAAATCTTCAGACGAAAGACTGAATGTATCAATGTTTACAGTATTAGAAGATTCTGAATAGGCCGAATTGACAAAAACGTTTCTGTCATATGGACTTTCATCATAAATGTCTGTTGGGTTGTTGTATGGACCATACTTATGATTAGATGTTGCAACTCTAAAGTCTATACGTGGAACAGAACTCGAATTGTTTTGTTGAGAACCACCATTATTCAATCTACCAAAGACTGTCTCACCAATAGAGAATGACCCATGGATCATTTCAATTTCAATCAACTTAGGTACAATAAATTTGTTGACATCTACTTGATCAAAGAATGAATAAAGTCTTGTAAATGGCCTGAATTTTGTTGCAGTAACATCAATGTTACGAGATCTCATAAAGTGAATGATATCTCTTCTTACAACTCTATCTCCAAGAGATTCGGTCTCAATTACTTCATTGACTGTTGATTGTGTTCCAGATCTTTGTTGATCTAATGTAATTCCACCACCTGCAGAAATGTTATTGACAATTGCATCACTTGCATCAACAATTCGATCGACACCAACATCTCTTCCACGAAGAAGATTATCTACAAGACCATTTGATACTACATCAGATGCACCTTGAAGGAATTGTTGGTCATTTGACAATGACATATCCAAGTTGACACCAACAGTTTCCCACGAATTCCACAGAACAGGACTTACACCAGTTCTTGAACCATCTGCATTGGTTGTTACTTCCGCACCAAGAGATTCTGCAATACCTTGGAACGAACCCTCCATCATTACGTTATTGATTTCAAGTCTATTGACATCAATCCAAACATCAACATCTGGTGTCAATTTGATTGTACCTTGCCAGAACTGAATCAGGAAAGGAGTGACACTTTCAATTCTTGTTGCATATGGTTGTGTCAGCCAAGATTGATCAGTATAGTCAAGAGTAATAACTCTTCCTGTCTGTTTGATATTGTTACCAACAATATCGGCAAATTGTGAGTCTTGGTTTGCATCAGAAGTTGCACCAATTCCAGTAATTGCAGTTGTTCCTAGTTGAAGATTAAGTGCAGTAGTGTAGTGAGAAGGTCTCAGGATACCTTTTCTAGTATCGACACTATTCTTAATACCGATTGTAGAATCTTGGGGTTCAAGAGAAGAGAAGTTATCTACAAAAATACCAGACTTGAACTTATTATTACCGTTTGCATCTTCTACAAACAAATTAAGAGTATTTGTCTCAATTTGACTCAATGAAGTATAATACTCAAGATTTTTAATTCTTTGTTCGAGTTTAGCAATATCAGTCATCTGATATCTCTTGTGCTCTACAAAGTTAATTTTTGCATCAGATGTCTTGTATAGGTATGCAGGTAAAAATACATTAGCAATATTCATTGCTCCACTGATACTATCAGGAAGTCTTGGTTGATCCTGAGGAGTACCTTGAATTACACTTATAGAACCTATTTTATCAATATAAATTCTATCTGCTCTTGGAAGATAGTACTCATAACCAAGAGTCATTACTTCATCGGAAGCAATAATGTGCTTAGAACTATGTTGATTGCCATCAACACCGTCTGCAAAATTTCTACCATCAAATTCTAGTGGTGACCTTGAACCAGCAACAACAGTATAATCACTTACCCTAGGTCTTGCATCAATGATATCGGAATTTCTATGTCCATTTACAGTAGATAGTTTTGCATAATCAAAATTATTGTAAGAATTTGCCGTGGTAATATCACCCTGGTCAGCAGGATCATAATTTGCAGTCTGATAATAAACTTTCAGTTGTCTGGATGGGATTCCTGCAGAACCTTTTCTAATAATTCTTGAGTAGTCGTAATATCCACCTTTCTGTCCATTAGAGAACTTGAAATCTTTGGTGATATTTTTAGAACCGAGTTTTGCACTATTGACAATACCATTAGTTGATGATAGACTTCCAGATACAATTTCACCGTTTTGGAAAGTCGAACTATTTAAGTAGATGAAATATACTTTAGTATCTGTAAACTTCTCAATGTATATTGCCTTGGCACCACTAGTTTGACCAGAGAGTGTCTCACCAACAATCAAATCGTTAGTTGTCCCACTAACACCATCCATCTGAGATAGTGTCATATATGGTGCAGTAGGTTCTCCTACATCGTCAGATTGGAATACACCATAAATTTTAGTTACATCAGGAGTATTCAGACAAATAACTTCGTCTTGTACTCTTGTACCAAAGGGGTAATTTCCAGAAACTAGTCCATCTTGTAGAGTTGTAGAACCAATACCAGAAGCAGATGAACTTGACTTGTCAATAATAATACTATTAGAAACAGAATTCAGTTTAGTTTTAGATGTGACGTTATTCTTCTGAATCGTAGTTATGAGTTTGGTGTTAACATCATCAGCACCTAGACCAGTAATTTGAACAGACTTGAAAGAATTGGTAAATACAAACCTATCTTCAGTAAGTACTTCAGTCTGACCATTTGATCTGATTAGAGTATATCTTTCCTCATCGAAAGGTAAGAATGACTCATTATCTCCCGCATTAATTACAGGAGTAGAGTTAGTCGTAATATTTGTATTATACTGTCTTCTAATAACAATCTCAGAATCAATCAGATCTACAGATGCAACATTAGTTTTTGGGAATGCACTGTATAGTGATTCATTATCAGTAATATTACCAGAACCAGTATTACGTTGAGCTCTGGTACTGATTATTTGTACATTTGAAACTGTTTCAGTTCCTGAAGGAAGACCACCATCACAGATACCCGTAACTGTTGTTACACCACTAACTGTAATATTGGTTCTACCAACTCCTGTTACTCTTGCAAATGTTGCAGTATCAAGATTAGTTCTAGAGAACCTTACAAGGTTACCGACAGTGACAATACCAACGAAAGAGAAACCGGGATCTACTGGAATTGAAATTCTTGAAGAATTTGCAATCTGAGGTGAACAAGTTGCGTTACCAATATCATAAACCGGAGTTTGAATAATATCTGCAGTAAATGTGTTACCAGTTCCTACAATACCAAATACTGACTTAGTATCTGAGAGTGAAAAATTAGTTGACTCAGTAACGAATCTTGCATCATCAAGTGTTCCATTGAATAGGAGTCTCTCACCTTTAAAGAAATCACCTTCAACACTATATGCAGTGATTGCAATTCCTGCACTTACGGAATACTTAAGGAACCCTGTTGCACCACTTGATTCTCCTTTAATATATGTGGAGGTGTTAAGTGTTACTGGTTCGTTAACAGTAATGTCTGTATATGTTTGAACATCAAATAGAGACAGGTCCCAAACATTCAGGTTCGGGAAGTTTGTATCATAAGAACCAGACTCAAGTGCAAAGTCGTAGATTCTTGCAATACCAATTTCTTTACCTGGTGCAGTTTCTTGATTTGAACCAACTCTTCGACTTCTAAGACTCAAAGTGTTTGTGGTATTGATACCAATAGATGGAGATCCATAGACTCTATTGAGTGCTATGGTCGGTCCAAACCCAAAGTTAATACCTTGATTTTTTAATTGTTTAGTTGCTCTTGGTTTTGCAAAGTCAATTAATGAGGGTACTATAGTTTCTACTTCGTAACCCCTGACATATGCCTTACCCGGAGAAATCTTATAGACTCCAATATTATCGTCGGGGGTATTTCCAGACTGAGTGGTTTGTCCAGGATTGTATATTCCTCTGTTTCCTTCTTCGTTGTTCAGACTGTTTTTTACAGTAGTAACAAATTCTTTCACATAATAATGACCAGATTCGTCAAAAGTTCTTCTTGCGAACTCGTCACCTATAAAGTTGTATTCAGTATTTCTATTGATTACTCTCAGAATACCATTACTAACTTCTGAAAGTTGAACAAAGTTACTTTCATCAAAATTGTCGAGAGGTTTTTTAGCTAATACTGGGGTTATCTTAAGTCTATCTGCACCTGGTGCCGTATAATTATTAAATCCTTGTGCATTATCATTCAACGATGGATCAACATCAGAAGAAATAATCTCTTCAATAATATCAAGACCAACTCTGTAAGATGGAGTATTACTATACTGGTCAAGAATTAGAGTCTGAGTTGCAACATCAACAAAATAACCTCTCAAGAAATAAATTCCTTGCGAAAGATTGAAAGACGAACCAATGACAGGAGCGTTTTGAGGAATTGTGGAACAAAATCCTTCACCAGATACAATGAAAGTTGATGCATAATTAATATTTGTACTCGTGGTTAAAACTTCACCACTTATAAAAGTACTTACATCTTCTTCAGAAGATGAGTTCTCATAGTTAACGTATAGTGTATAAGTTCCTCTATCCGATTCGTCATCCGTAATATAAGTTACAACACGTGCAGTTACATTCGACGATTGTCCAGTGATAATCGTCCCAACCAGTTGTTCTAGATATATACCTACAGGTATACCAAGAAACTCGGGCTCAATCTGAATTCCATAAAAGTTTTTGACATAAGTCAAGTCACCAGGAATAACCTTAGCACCTTCTTTGAAGAAATGGTTACCCATATCTTCAACTTGATTCTGAAGAATTGACTGCAGACCAGTTAGTTCTCTAGCCTGAACTGGATAGCCAGGTTTAAAAAGAATCTTATAATAATTTTGTTTAGGATCAAAGTCGTCAAAATAAGGAGCGACGTTTAGATTAGTTTCCTGTGGCATATCTCTTAGAATTGCAAGATAACTTTAACATCTTCTTTCTGAGAAGAGGATCGGGTAACAGAAGGTCTATTATCAACATAGATGATATCGCCAGAATATTTTTGTGATTCTGGGTTCGATACTCCTTTCGTGAATTCCTGACCCAAGTAGTATGTCCTACTATTTATTGCCGTAGAAACGCCAGTAAAGTCGGTATCAATATTTAATGTATTACCTGAAGTAGGAATAATACTGATACTACCACCATTGGTTGGAGACGCAGTAAATTCTAATTGATTAAATCCATAGACTGGAACAGTGTTTTTTGTTCCATCAGTATTAAAACCAGCAGTTCTTCTATCTTGCCAGTACTTTAGAACACCAGTTTGATTGTCATAAGAAACAACTTTTCCAACCGCAGTAGAGCCAAGACCAACAGTTTGAGTTACGAAGGAGTCTGCAGTGAATACTGCTTCACTATAACCAGTACCTACCAATTTAAGTGCATATAGTGCACTTGCTTTATCTTTGGTAAGATTTGATGAAGAACTGTGGTTTGTTGGATTTTTTACAATCCCTACTCGGGCAAATTGGTTTCCAGTAATAAAGTCAGGGTTTTGAGTATCATTTTCAAATCTTGCATAAGATAGAACATTATATGCACCCAGTTCAGAGTAAATATCAGCACCATGACCTCCGGGAGGAGGAATGATTACATCAAAAATCGGTGCAATTGTTCCATTTGGTACACCACCACTCTTCAGGTCTAATGTACCAAAAGTATAACCATGACCACCCCTAGAAACGGTGACAGATTCTACCTTTGCGTCATTGTTAATAACAACCGTGGCTTCTGCTCCTCTACCATTACCTAGAATAGGTACTCTGGTGTAAGTAACATTTGCAGTTCCAATACCAACACCACGATTTCTAATCGTTACAATCTTGATTTGACCACTGTTTGTAGCATTCTCCTTTACCGGAGCATAAGATGCATTAGTATTCCAATCAGTTGGTACTGCTATATAACTTGTAGAATCAAATTTGATAATTTGATTTGGTTTGATGGTATAAAGATACTTCCAGATATAACCATCACCACTACTACCAGCCTCTCTAGGCTCTAGGTCAGTGAAGTTTGGCTCATCCAGTGATGGACCACCTCTGTAACTATTCTCTGGATTTGCATTATTGAACAGACAAATATAAACTTTATACTCACTATTCATTACATAGAAATTTGAGTCATAAATGTCGTATGAATTAGAAGGAAGAGATGGGTTGTCCCTTGTAATATCATTTCTCCACATGTCATATGTGGTTCCAGATTGCCATATGATTTTTCTAACAACCTGGCTTACATCAGTAGAGTTGATTCTCTTAAGAGCCAACATCGTATCCCAATAATCATTAGATTGGTCTAAACTATCCTTAGGTGCTGGGGGGTTTGAATCCCAGTCACTTTGGAAGTCCGCAGGGTCTGGTAAACCAATCCATGCGTAATAAGAATTAGAAGAATTCTGGACATCATCCACAAAATTCTTCGCATTCAGAATACGTAATTGATCTGTAATTATCGCAGCCATTTTTACCGGACTTTTTTTTTATTTAGACTGTAAACAGGTCGGGATATATCACAACAGTTCCACCCATACCCGCATGAGAAGTGCATTGATAGTACAATGAGTTTGGTGCATCAAATGGGACATCAAATCTAAGTGTTCCATTTGAAACCGCATTATTGGTAACACCTGTCGAGAATGCAGAACCACCATTCGATGAACGAATCTCAAATGGATGTGCACCCATGTTATTTACAAACTCATATGATTGACCTCTTGCAAGGTATATTACCGGATCAGCCGTAGCATTTAAACCACCAGGACCAGTGAATTGATAGTGGGTACTACCATCTGCCCCAAGATTCCATTTACCTGAAGTGATATTGGATGCATCACCATAATATGTTGCACTGGTCACAACACCGAGAGTAGAGACACCACTTACATTCAAGTTTGTGGTGGTTATCTGTGATGGTGTAGGTGCAGATATTTGAACAGAACCATATGAGGTACTAATACTTACATTAGTACCTGCAGTAATTTGAGTTACAACCCCAACAAAGGTAGTAGTTCCATTACCTACTACGTTGTAAAGTTCAACAAAGTTACTATTAATCTTTTCGGCACCTTCAATAAGTGAGTCACCTGTTCCACTATTGGGAGATGAACCCGTATTAATACCTTGGTATGCCATCTTTTATACAGAATCCTTTTCTATGTTTGTATTTATCTAAACATTATAATTATTGAATTTCAAAGGTTCCAATCTCTGTACGAGAGGGGATGACGACAATCCAGTATAACCTTCAGGGAAGAACTGTAACGCAGTTGCAGGAACTCTGTTTATGAACTGTACTTTACCCCATGTATACTCACCGAAAATACTTGAGTTATCGAATGTACCAGAACCAGAAGAATATCCTTGACTTGTAAATTCAATTCTTCTAACAACAGTGACACCAAGACCAATACTTGAAAGATTCTTGGTAACATTTTCTGCGTTCTTAACATAATAAATTCCGTCAAAGTTATTGCCAGTAAATATACCTACATTTGAATCATTAACTACGAAGAAGTCACCTGGAATCAATTGACTGACTGTAACAGCAACACCAGAAATAGTGTCATCTCTCATGTAAGAATCTTCTGGGATATAAAGTTCAATAAACGCAGTATTGATACCAGAATGTGCATAACCAACGATATTACCATAGTCACCAAAGTATGATGTAACACCAATCTGTTCTCTTCTAACGGAAGGTTGTTGAATAAGAACACTAGGTGCCTGAGTGTATCCTGTTCCTGCATTAGAGACAGAAATAGATACCACTCCATCACCAGTTACTGATGCAATACCTGTTGCTCGGGTTCCATTAATATCATCTGGCAAAGATACTGATACTGAAGGAGTTGTTAGATAAGAATAACCGGCACCAACATTACTTACGGTAAATGATGTGATTATTCCACCAGAACCCGTAGATGCAGTAGCAGTTGCAACATCAATGGCTCCCTGATCAATAATTACAACCTTATCCTGATAATCCAGAAGATTTGTTTCACGACTAGAATTAAACAATGGTCTAATACTATCAACATAACCATATACACTGGTAAACCCAACATAAGATGTTAGATATGCTGCAGGGTAAATATAAGGTTCTTGGTCAATTCTATCCTTAGTTACAAAATCACCATTAATGGTAATATCATCAGTCTGTTTACACCAAGTAACAGGTCTTACGAGAGCAGTATTCTTAGTAACACCAGGACCATTATAAGCAAGAGTTGTTGCAGTATCGAGTGTAGTAATACCAGTTACTACTCTTGGGTCTTGATATAAACCGAAAGTTTGACCTTTTGAAATATCGTTCTTCAGTTGTAATGTATCACCAATTTTAACGGTCTCAAGAATATCGACAAAGACAACATCAACATCTGGAGTACCCTTATAAAAGATAATTTTGCAAGTATCGCCTTTTTTCGGAGGTTCTGCAAATTCTACATAACCACCACCAGTGAAGGTATACGCAATTTCTGGAACTTGTAGGACATCATTGATCGTTATAATCAATGCTTGAGATAGGCTAATGTTAGAACCTTTCTTAGATTCTATCGCAAACTGTTGTTGGGAAATCGTAAGAGGGAATTTAGTAGATAAACCATCAAACAGTTCGTTAACACTATCAAATGCTTCAAGTTCACCAACAGTAAAACCGTTGAAGGTATCACGATATACATCAATGACATTCAATTCAAACGGAATGAATGGAAGACTTGAGTCAGTCTTAACACCTGTTGTACCACCAATGGCAATATTGAGTTTATCACCAATATTATATCCAAAACCACCACTTACAATATCAAAATTGATAACACTAGAACCTTGTCCAACAACAATATCAACTCTTGCACCAGTTCCAACACCAGGTGCAGAATCAGAACTGTAGACCAAAGGAATATTTGAATAACCAAGAGGTTTGTCTATTACAACAACAGGTGGATTATTGGAGTCGAGGTTAGAGCCAAGATTATAAAGATCAATACTATCTACATAACCATCAACAATATTTGCAGTACCAATACCAATAACCTTTACATCTCCAGTAGAAGATGTAATAATACCAACACCTACATTAGTTTGAATACCAGTTCTATAACCAGAACCACTATTACCAATACTAATCGAGTTGATTGTACCACCAGAGTTGACGAATACTGAAGCACCAGCACCAACTAATGGTTGGAAACCAAATCCTGGAGTAGAACCAACAGAAATAAGTGTTCCTCCTCTAGGAATTGATGCTTTATTGGGATCTTCTTCAGATGAAACACTATCACCAAGATATGTGATACTTGTAACACCAGCAACTTCAAGGAAACTATAGTCTCCAGATGTTATCTGACCACCCAGTGGTTCTTGAAGAATGTTTGAATTTAATATGATTGCCTGATTGGTTGCAAATCCAACTAAGTTCTCACCGTTCTGAGTCAAAGTAAAGATCCTTCTCTGACCATTAAATCCACTTTGAATATTGTCAAAGGTGTAGTTTGTACTATAAGTATCTCTATCATCATTGAGAATACCACTTCTCATAAACGTTCTACCTTGGAAACTTGAGTATGTGGTAACACCAACCCAATCTACATTATCAGGACCTGCTGTAGTTGTTCCAATTGGAGTTGCTCCAAACGGGGCAGAAGCAAAGTGGACCGTATTATCAACAATATTATAGTTGCCACCAAGTAGATTAACTGAGGTTCCTATATTATGTGATGCAACTTCTGTTCCCAATTGTGCTCTCAAAACTCTGAGACTATTCTCAGAAGAAACTCCAGTGTTCTGGACTAGCATAATTTCATCATCAATCTTAAGTAAATCATTTGCCCTGAATGATGCAATTCCTGCAACATCAAAGTCTACATCAAATACGATATTTTCACTCAAACTTGTTTCAATATTCACTTCGGTTACCGGTGACTGAATCATATTATCAACTGCCAACAATGCTCTAGCATTTTGGTTGGTTGCTGTAATTTTGTGGAATGTGCCGATACCAATTGAAGTAATATCAAGTACGGTAGGAACTACGTTCAATGCATCAGCTGCACTTTTTGCAAAACCTACAGATTTTTCATTATACTTGACGATATAAAGAGTAGATGGAAGTTTGTCGGTAGATACACCGGCAATATTTGTAGTTCCAATCCCAATAGCGTTTGCAGTTGATAGAATAGAGTTCTCGTAACTATAAGTAACCTTCTCACCAGTTACAAAATAGTGATCTTTTAAAGTAACTTGGTTGGTAGTAGTATTAACTACAGAAGTACTGTTTCCTACAAAACTCCTCTCAAATACGTCCAGATTATTTGATTTCAATCTGAATGAAGTTTTCTTATCGAATTCTGTACCTGTATAAGTACCATATTCCGAGAATAGAATGTTGTTATTAAGATCAATCGAAGAAATACCAACAATATTGTTGAAATTCTTAAGAGAAATACCAAACGCTCTTATTTGAACATTGATATTTGGATTTGGTGTGTATACAAGATGAGTTTCGGTACTATCATTCGTAACCCCAACTGTTCCAAGACCTACGTAGGTTCTAATATCACCATATTTGACGATTCTGTTTACCCCATCATTATCAAGGACATTTACCTCAAACATCTCATACTCATTGTTTGTAGTATCTTCTACTGATACAATAAAGTATTCAGAATTGAATGGAGATGTGTAAGAAGCAACAATATTTTCAACAGGAGAACCTGAAGATACAATAGATTTAGAATAGGATGATAGATTTGTAACTACAAGATTTGATGTAGAAACTCCAGAAGCACTATTGTCTGCAATAGAAACAATACTCACATTTGCAGTAACCGCAGTCCCTACAGTTGGAATAATGTCAACTTTTACTAATCCACCAGAGATGTATGCATTGTAGGTTCCAAATCCAGAACTTGGTAGACCTGCAAGACCAACTTTGTTGTCATTTGCACCATATTGAAGAGTGGTTACATTTGTTCCATCGTGAAGTATGTTTAGTTCATTACCGTAATAGTTATTTTCTGCATCTTCCATTTGAATAAGAAGTTTTGCAGATCTATAGGTAGAAGAAATTGATACCAGATTAGTAGTGGTTCCAACAGATACATTAGTACTCGCAGTAGAAATTCTAACTACATCACCAAGTTGTTGAGTCGCAATTCCAGTTACATCATTCAATCCACTAAAGGTGAAGTAAGATATGTCGTAGTTATTATACTTGAACAGAGTTGGATAGAATGTTAGACCCCATGAACTAGTTCCTGCACCAATGTAATCAAAATAACCCAAAGGCATTGCAGTATCTAAAGTACCATATTGGTTAACAAAACCTCTAGTTCCATCTTGTACTACAGAAACAATACTAGATTGTTTTCTGTTTCTAACTTCACTGTCCTGAACCAAGGTAAAGAACTTATTGAAGTAGAATTTGTTGTCAAAGAAGTCTACAATAGAATATCTTGTATCTCTTGGATTACTATTAAATTGACCACTAAGATCATCCAGTTCTAATACTCTATTTCCTCTAGATTCAAAGTAATCTAGTAAAATTCGATTTTCGAATATAATTTGGTCAGATACAGTCTTACCATTGATAACATCAATTGTGGTTTCTGTTGCACCGTCAAAATCAGGGAAACAATATAGATCACCCTCACCGATAAGATCAACCACTGTATCGATAGTTACTTCTTTTGCTGATGCAATACCAGCAGCATTGTTATCGATAACCAAATCTGCAAATTTATCAAAACCAGCAGTATGATTGAGGGAACTTACTGGGTCATCCCAAGTCTTGTAAGGAACTCTCGACTTGAGTGAATATGAGAAGTTCTGGTAGTACTCATTATTGGGAATGACTTGAAGATTGTCATTCAACATACCAGAGTTGGATTGCCAACCATCAATAAATGTTGTTCCTGCACCAATACTGATAGTTGAGTTAAAATCAATCTTAGATTTGACTCTAGACTTAATTTGAGAGGTTTCAGACTCAATAATACTACCGACTTCGAAATCAGAATTAGTAGAAACAAACAGATACTCACTAACAGGATCCCATCTTTCTACAATACCTACAGCATCATCATTTATTACTTTTTCTCCATCAAAGAAATTGGAAATTTTGAGTTTAATGTCAAAAATTGGGAAATATGTCTTTGGTGTTACTTTTGCTGCCGCAAAAGATGTTATTTGACCTGGAAATTCTCCGTCACCAAGATAATCTGAAAGATCATACTCGATATATGAACCAGAACCACCTAAATTACTGTCAGTCGCAGTCAAACTGAATAATGCATATTCATAATTCTCTGAATTATAACCTTTTCCAGTGGTATTAAAACCAATGGCAATATTTTCAACAATTACTGTCTCACCAACTTTAAATGGCCACTCCTGAGGGTCACTAAACTGTTTAGATAGAGAAAGTCTTACAATTTTTGATACGGAATTGTAAGTAATAGAACTAATACTAAATCCATTCGAGTTATTGATCGGAATAATCGATGGAGTAACATTATTCAAAGAAATTGTGTTCTGAATAATTGTAACTTCAGTATCATCCAACTCATAATCCAATTTTACATCAGTTATTTGTAGTTTTGATGATCCATCAACTACGACAAGTTCAGGAGCCTCGTAGTAATTCAAACCAGCAGAACTAATACCAATATAATCGAATGAAGCCAAAGGTTCAATTCTCAAAATCTCAGGTAAGTTACCAGCAGCATTGAGAGTTGTATCTGAAGGGTAACCAAAACCAATATAGTTAACTTTTGTTGATATGATATTACCAATAGAAGTACTGGTTGGTTGTAATAGTGCACCAGAACCTGTCAAACTTCTTACCGAGGTAAATCCAGGAAGAGATCTGTAACCTCTACCACCATTCAGGATACTTAATCTTGAAATCGGACCAACTGTACCAGAAGAGTTTGTATTGTAACTAATAACTGCATTAGTCGAATCGTATAGATTCGTAGTATCTCTATTGTAAGGTACGTTATAATCAAAAGTCATAGATGTTATACCTACAACACTATAATTACCATCAAATTTATTACCAACAACATTAATTTGATTATTATTATAAACTGAAGTATCGGTATACTTTCTTGTCTTCACTGGAAGATTAATATCTACATTATCAACTTCAAAGTTATACCACAAATTAGTAGGAATGTCCTCAGTAACCTTAAGAGTCAAGTTTGCACTGGTGTCAACACCAATAATACCAGATTTCGTAACTTCGAATGAATCGGAATTTTGTGAAATCCAGAATTTGTTTTTATATGACGGATCCTTGTAGATAAACATATCAAATGCTGCAAATGTTGCACCAGCATTAGTGAATGACAAAGAGTTATCAGAAAGATTGAATTTCAAATTCTGATTTTTTTGAACCTTAATCGCAGGATTGATTCTAGAGATTGTTGTAGTATGTGCGGTTCCAATATTGACAAATGTTGGGTTCTCTTTCCCTAATTCGGAAGCGTACTTGACCAATTTGATTCGATCATTCTTAAAGACATAAACATAATATAGACCTTTGTTGGAAAGACTAGGATCAGGTATTACTGAACTATAGATAACCTTGTCACCAACTTGATACTTATTGTTGGGTACAGTAAATGTATTAAATGCAGTGTTGATTCCACTAGGTTCGATAGTATCGGGATCAAATACCATTCTCCTATTATAATCATCATAGATGACAGTTACTTCTGTAGTTGTAGTTGGATTTACATCAATCTCAACTCTATCACCAGGTTTTGTACCATGAGTACTTGCAGTAGAAACAGTAACAACATTTTTAGAAACTCTACCACTCAATACTGATGGAAGATTAGTTTTAAAACTATGATAACTACCAAGACCTGCAGATGTTGTGAAGTAGAGAAGTGCACCGGTTCCACTAGTAACTCCAACATATTCACCAGAAATACTATCAATACCAACACGAACAGTTGCAATACCAAGTATGTCCTTATTGATGGGAACTGCAAAAAGATTTCTGGTAGACTCTAATTGGAATATATTAGAACTAGTAATACCACTCCATGCACTAATTGATGTTCCTCCATTAGTATAATAGGTTATAGGGGTATTCAATCCCAATCTATGGTCTGGGATATAGATTTGTTGTTGATCAACTCTCAACTGGGTTTGACCTACACCTGGATTAGCAAAAACTAATGTGGTTGCTGTACCAACAGTTTGAGTACCAAGACCTATTGCCTCGTTTGGTTCAAAATAAAGTTGTCTGTTTGTTACAAGTTGTTTTGTGGTAACAATACCTGTAGCAGTAAATGCTAGTTTTCTAGGATCATTTCTAACTAATGTACCGGCACTATGAGTAACAGCAAAAGTATTATCGTAACCTCTCAAAACTCTAATTCTACTTGATTTTTTATCAATGTTTAGAACTTTAAGTTTTTCAAATTCAATTCTTAAAATATCATCTGGTGCAATGATAGATTCATCAAGTGAACCAGAAACATACACATAAGTCACAATACCAGTTACTGGTCCTGTATTAATACCCAAAGATGTGTACCATCTGTCACTACTTACACCAACACTATAAGAACCTTGCAAATTCTTGTATGACTCAGAAATACCATCAATAAAAATAATATTGCCAGGAAGAAAATTGTGTGGTGCTGAAGTTAAACCAACGAATTGACTAGAAACACTATTCGAATAAAATTCAACATCATTGATGACTGTCGTCGCAAGACTCACATTATTTACTTTTTTACCACCAACTTGAGAAACCTTGATATTTAGATTACTACCTTTGGTTCCAGTATTATTAAATATCACTCTATCATTGACTCGGTAATCAGTACCAGAATCAAAGATTGAAATGTCATCAACAGATCCTGCAGATGTTGCAGTAACATCAATAGTCTGCTTTCTTACTGTGTTGGAGTTAAAGATATAATCATATCCACTCTGTCCATCATTCGTATAGTAATACTTGGTATTTCTAAACCAACCCTTACCTTCAATATCATAATCAGTCTGGTTAGATCTTGCTAAGAAGTTAAACGCAATGGGTGTTGACTTATATGTGTCACCAATCGCATATGGAAATACTGGTCTTCTGTAATTATTGAATGGACCATCAGTGTCAATTCCTTCAGAGATAGTACAGAAATATGCGTATACCCCATTTGGGTAATCGGGTGTTACACAGAATCTTCCATTATGAACATCTAAATCACCATCTCCAGTAAAGATATAGTCATTGGCAAAGAAACCATTTGGAAATGAATTATAAGAAGGTCTACCTTTTTGAACTCTAGCCAATTTATAACCAGATACCATTCGAGAAATGTCACCGGTACCATCAATATTTTTAAATCCATATGGACCATAAATCGGATTACCATCATAAGCCCATCCAACAATGGGTGAGTGGTAAATACTATTAATTTCTTCACCAGTCTGTTGATCAAAACTTAGGTCAAAAGTACCATACAGTTCATTATCCTTATCAAAACCATTAACTACATTCAAAGTCCTACGAAGAGGTCTGGGTAGATATGTTGCACAATACTCTAGTGATTTATTAGAAAGATTCTCTTCAATAACACCATCATCATCGAGTATATTATTGAAGTTTTTCTCAAACAAGTTTATATTCCAAGCCTGAATATTCGCATTTACTCTAGCACCACCGCCAGACGGTATTACATTAACACTAGTCTTTCCTGTAACATAACCAGCACCACCTTTCGATACGATTATATTTTTGATAGAACCATTTTCAATAATAGGAATCAGAACCGCATAGTTGCCAGTTTCACTTACAATCTGTAAATCTGGTGGAGAATTATAACCATTACCTGGGGTATTGATAACAACTTCTGCAATTTCACCATTATTGATGATAGGCGTCAATTTTGCATTAACACCAGCTTCAAATGTAACTTCTGGTTGTCTTACGAAATCGACAATATCTGAGGAACCATAACCAACACCAGTTGAAGTTAAATCAATAGTCTCAATAGAACCTCTAAAGATCGGTTGAAGTTTGGCATCATAAAGAAGAATGTTACCAATAAACGGATTATCACTAATCAACCAGTTAGTACCCTCATTTACTTCAACATAAAATTCTTCTGTTTGTGTCCCATTATGTGTAATTTCTGCTAGACCACCGTCAGGACCAGTCCATGCAAGAACAAACACGGGAGTTGTAATATTTTCTTCAATTGGTGATTCAATTATGAATAGTTCCTGGAAATTTTCAACAAATGTCTTATCATAAGATGCTGCAGCTCCTTCAACGGTTACAACAATCGGTGGATAATTGAAAGAACCCAAACCTTCATTGGAGAAATTAATAATAATACCATTATCATAATAATGATCTGTTGCAACTGAATCAATTCCAACATTTGTCAACGAGAATGCATTATCATTAACCTTGACAACATAATAATCAGTATTTTCAGATAGTCCCTGAATACTATCTCCAACATCTGGTTTCGTATATCTTACAATTTCTTTTGATTCATATCCATGATTTGCAATCTCTACCTGATCAGATACTGTGTTGACACCTATAGCAGGAATTGTTCTTCTCTTGTTCTCGTAGTTTTGTCCCGGATCAGTCACTACAACCGAAGATACAACCAGTTTTAGATCTGATGCAACAAAGTATTGTGTACCAGATCCATACTTTGTAATATTGACTGTATTAATACCAACAAAGGCATCACCTTTATTAGTATGAAGTTTCATACTTTTTTGACCAGTAACTCTAACATAGTATGAACCACCTGTTGTAAGACCAGAAACGACTTCTGTTCCTCTTGGTTCGTAAATTATCTCTTCACCATCCAAAAATTTATGATCACTTGGGAAGATAATTGTGTTATTGATTAGATCAACTTGACTCGGGAAATCTGCAAAGAATGAATTTTCATGTTTAATAGAAACCATTCTTGGTTCTGCCTTAGCCCCAGATCCATTACCACCACTAATAGAGATTGTGGGAGGTTCATAATAACCAAGACCAGAATCTGTAACATCGAGTCTTATGAGTGACCCCTTTACGTTACAGAATCCAGTAGCACCATAACCAACTTCATCCTTAATTGACAATACTGGAGGATTGATGATGTCATACCCACCACCACCAGTTGTCATGGACAAACTATTAAGTTTTCCATAATAAACACTACTTTGTGCTTTGTAGTTTAATAGTTCAACACCATTAACGAATATGCCAGTATAACCAGCTCTAGTGATATAAGACTTATTGTCATTAATTGGTTTTAGAATTTGTCTATACAAACCCTGAGGTTCTATCTCTTTATCGTAGAAATCAAGATATGCAAGAGATGCATTAACTACAGAACCATTAAATGTGATGTAAAGTTTTCTAGACAAGTCAGCCTTACTTCTAGAAAGTTTAATAGTCTCCTCATCAACTCTGAAAACAAAGTAAGACGCTGATGGCATACCCTCAAAACCATTTCCTGCAGAGGTAAAATATACTGCATCACCAGTATAAAAACCATGATCAGGTCTTGACGTGGGATTAACTGGTAGTGTGAGATTTTCTGTTGAAGTTAAATTTGTACTAAAAGTTATTTTTTTGTCGTATGGATCAGTTTCAATGTCATCATACTTTGCAATAGAGTTAGATGCAATAATCACATCGTCATTATACTTAGAATATGTGTTTTGAACGTTTGCAATATAATTATTCAGGTAAGGATATGCCTGAGATGCACCCTTCAACGTCTGATTTTCAATTACAAACTGACCTTTCAGGTTAATTTGTTGCGAAAAAGTCACTCTAATGGCCGTTGAAGAGAAAACTCTGGAAACTGTACCAAAAATAGAGTAAGTTCCGTCTAAATTTTCATATCTTACGGTATAACCTTCTCTAAAAAAGTGCTCTTTTGCAAATTCAAACTGATAAACAAAGGCATCTGCGTCAATAACACTAGATTCTACGACATCCCAGTTAGTTTTTACGTTTAATACGTAATTATTTGCCTTTTTGGTGGGAGATTCGTAACCAAGAGACTTCAGTTCTATGGTATCATGTGGTTTATAGTAATAATTTAGTTCATTGGGGATAAAATCCTTCACTGCAGCAGTAAATCTGACTCTTATCTGCTGAGTAGTGTCAATACCGACGTATGCATACGAATATGTGTCTAAAGTTATATTAGTTTTCTTTACAATTTTGCCACTAACACCACTTGTATTGAAAAATTGGTTTAAAGTCTTGCCATTATATGCGACAGATAACTCATTGTTGTCAATATCCAGTACACTAAGACTACCAGTCTCGGGAAATCCAATTGTAGAATCAACATCAATGATAGTTGAACCAATACTTACGTCATTTAGGACTTTTGTGAGTGGATTTGGTTTAAATTGTCCGTAGATGGAACCACTTACATCACTATCTCTAGCAAAACCAGAGTCAATACTGATTTGATAGTACTGAAAGTTCTCATAAGGTATCTGTTGAACGTTAGTAACAGACCCTCTTGCACCAGTTAAGTCTTGATATATCGTAAGATTCTTTAAATTTAACGGATCACCCTGAAGTTGTTCTACAACAAAGTCTTTAGTGACCTTGTAATCGGCGTTAGATGGTGTTAAAAGGAACTTTGATGGACGAATAAGTTCAACATCTTCCCCATACAGTGCTAGGAAGAGTATTTCGTAAGATTGTTCAGTACCTTTTGACTTATAAAAACTGTCAGAATTGATTATAAAGTTTCTTTTATCCAATCCTGTGTAAAAGTTCCTATCAGTAAACCCTGGTGTTACCTGTCTTTTAAGTTTAGTGAGGAATTGCTTAAGAAAAAGTATATTTAAATTCTTAACAGTCGCACCTGTAGTGTGAGAATCTGCGATTGTTGAAGAAAATGTTAGTTCATCTGGTGCACCAGAGGTAATATATGTTGTAACTCCACTAAAACCTCTAGAACAATCTACAAATGTAGTTGAAGTTTTGGTTCCATAGTATATAATTTCATTATCAATTTGAATAATACCATTGTTATCTGAAAATCCTTCAGTAGAATTTACAACAATAGTAGTATCAATAGTATCTAATGAATCAACAAGTGTAGTAGAGTCAACAATATCACATAATTGATCTACTTTTACGTACTGATCAATGTTATTAAGAATATCAATAGGACCACTTTCAATTTCCTGAGAGATATAATACTGTTTTATAAAATCGCTTAACAGAGGAAAGTCTTCCCTAACGTACCTAGGGAGTTGACTTTCAACGATTTCTTGAAATTTAACTCTATCTACTGTCATTTGTATTCTGACTTCTTATTAGTAAGATGATGAACTGGTTCTTCTACTTGTAGTAGATACACCTTCCACAGATGTGGTTACATTTGTGGAAGAAGATGTTGTTGGTCCTGAGTTTGTTTCGACTTGGAATATGGGGTTACCCCTAACTAGAGCGTTAGATCCGTAACTAGAAGAAACAATATAGTTGGTTCCTGATACGTCATTTCCAGAAGAAATGTTGTCAGTAACAACATTAACTACTGTGTTATTTACATCCAATTGTAGATAGAGATCCTGGAGACCAATTACGTCATTTGAGTACGGAGTTGCAGAAACTTCGACCAAAGGAGTCCCTCTATTCACTAGTGTTGATATAATATTAATGGGATTAAGTTTAATCTCACCCTTAACATAATCAATTGTACCTACATTCTGTCTTACAATATATGGTTCTGATGAAGAATTTAGTTTGAATAGGAATACTGTACCCTTACTCAAATTACCAACCGAACTATCACCGAGGTATACAGTTCCACTAATACCACTGACAGTAAAACCGGATGATTTAATATTATACCCAACGAGATTTCCATTGAAGTTTGCACTATGTCCGTGGTTTTTTACATAGAACCGATTACCATAACACAATTCATACTCTGCAAAAGTATTCAGTTGGGCATTAATATCTCTTCTGATATCAATGTTTGTGATGTTTGACATCACAGACTCATGACTTTGATCAATTACTTTTTGGAATTGTGAATATTTAAATCTTCCACCAAACTTATTGACATCAGATGATTCAGAATACTTGACGATATTGGTTGTAACTAGGTTTTGAACGAATGATACCGTTGGTGCAAGGTTAGAATCGTAGTATACCTTACTGTTTGGTTCAATATACAAATACTTTAGATCGACAATCTCAGATAAAATACCAGCAACAGAGTATTTCCTGATCTGTTGTTGTAAGTTTTGTTTGATTGCACTCGATAAGAAGACACCGTTATATGGTTTGATACTTACAAATACCTTACCAAATGAAGGTGGAGTCAAATCCTCACCACCAAAGACAGAAACTGATTCAGCTTCAGGGTAGATTTGTGGAATCAATGCTTCATAATCAGCAGCAGTTACTGCTCTATTCTGTGATGCATAGATTTGAGGAGCATACTTCTTAACAGAGTCAATAGATTCAATTGGTTTACCACCACCAGAAGATATCTCTGTGGTTACAATGGATACTCCAGAACTAATCGTATCTCCAGAACTAGACTTTAAGTTACCTATAAATGCAAATTTGTTAATATTGTTTGCTGATTCTCCATTAGTAATGATATAACTTGCTTCAACAAAATTATCATTATCTAACTTGACACCAAATATTCCATCACCAAACAATAGTTCGTATCTCTCCTGACCAATCTCTTGAATAAAGTATGCTCTAGTCGATGCAGTAACATCAAACAAACTATTGAATAGTTCGAACTTTCTAGTTACAGTTGATTCTTGAGTATCTCTTACGACAACCGACAATAGATCAGTGTCAATACCAGAGTTAGGTAATACAAATTTCTGATTAACGTTACTACTATTAACAGTAAATGTTTGTGTAATATATGTTCCTTCGTATACATCGATATTATAGAAGTCTGCAAACCCAGAAGAGTTAACTGGAACTGTAATATCGTTTGGAATTGAGAATATAAAGTTCTTAGTACTATTCACACCAACTGATCTAGATGCCATTACAGCACCAGCCTTAAGTGTCACTGCTACAGCTGTGGTGTTTGAAACGTTTACTGTAAAAGAAACTTTGGCAACAGAAGCTTTCTTTGAACGAGGAACATACCCTATATTACGCGCTAGAGATACCACATTCTCTCTTAAGGTGGCACTATCAATGAACACCTCATTAGATACCATATTGGCATTATAGGAGGTTATATATGTGTTGTAAGCTAACGTATCTAGAATAGTTGATAGATTAGATCCCTCAAAGTCGTAGTCCGTGAAGTTTGAATTCGCACGGAGATAATCCTTAATGGATGTCTTTATCTGATCAAAATCTAAGTTGCTAAAATTGACTAAGGGCATTTACCTAGTGGGCTGTAATGCAAATGATAATTGTTGTCGAGGAAGATCGATACCTACAATGTCATACTTAAGAGTTACTTCAAAGATATTATCATCAAAATTTGGATTGACGATAACCGCGGTTAAACGGACTCTAGGTTCAAAGTTATTAACTGTGTTCCTAATTTCAGATTCAATTGAACTAGCTGTAAGTCTATCTAAATTTTCAAATAGTAGTTTAGTTACATTACAACCAACATTAGGTTGAAATGGTTTCTCACCAGGTAAGGTAAAAATTAAGTTACGAATTGATCGTGCAATAGCATTCTCGTTTCTCAACGCAATTAAATCGAGATTTAACGGATTGATCTTGAATGATGCACTTACATCTTTAAAACCTTGACTGACTCTTTGGACAGGCACGTAATGTTTCCACAACAATTATGAGTTATTTATTACACCAAACCTAAACTTTTAATCAATCAATGTTTGCTTGTCATCTGTAGGGTCTTCATTCTCCCAAAAGTCTTTAAAGTCAACTTCAGATGCTTCATAAAATCCATCCTCACGAACCCTCTTGGTATTCTTTGGTGTCTTCTGATCGTTATTAATCTCTCTTAGAAAATTCTTATCCATCTATAATAAACCCCAATCTCTTGTAGTTACTTTGTTCTATGTAGTCCGATACATCATCTCCTTCCCATACTGGAGTGATTGAGTCGCCACCATAATTAAAATTAGGATTACCTCTTAAATGTATCTCAATTAACATACCATCAATATACTCACAATTTAACCAATCATATCTCTGACTAACTTCTTTAAACACTTTGGGTAATGGTATAACTCTATCTACCTTATACCACTTCTTCCACTTGTACAGAGGATCCTGGGGATCTCTCACACCCTTTACAGTTAACTCCTGTTGTCCCTTGTAATAATCAACTGATATATGTTCTCCTTCAAATACTTCACACCAAAACTCAGCTGGATGTAGATGCTCAGTATCACCTTCAAGATATTCAATACGAGCATGACGACTCATACCCATGAAATTAATACATGGTCGAACAATATAAAAATCGGGTCTAGGTACGGCGAGACCAGCTGGTCCACACTCGTATCCTAATACCCGACTTACTTGTAACTTATTATAGACCCACAGATCATATGAATGAGTTGATACCCATTCATATTCTGTACTATATCTATCCTCGTCCTTGACCACGATAACGTTTCCTTTTGTTATTACGACTACTTGCAGCGTACTTGGTATGTGCACCACAACCTTGTCGTGTCTTCTTTGGTTGAGATTCAATCATTGTTTGTCCCAATAAGGACTTTTTAATCTTTGCCATAATTTAATTACTCTCTTGATTGTACAGTGATTCTAATTGTTCTCGGTTCTTTAAACTCTGTCGATATTGCTCCAAATACTTATCACTATTGGTTTCAGTGATAAGTGTCATCTTTGAAGCAAATTCTACAGATCTATCAACGTTAAATTGATTTGCCATTTATACCTTAGATAACTCTGGTTTTCTCATGACCAACACGAATACGTGGATCACACCAAATCTCATATCCTGCTTCAATTGCATCAAGACAGAACGAAACATCCTCTCCACACATATCTTGAACAGCACCACTTTCAAAGACTTGCATCTTAGGAGCAAACCATGGATACTTCATACCCTCATTCTCAAAGACACCCTTCTGAATCATGACCCATCCAAAACCAGTATAGTCAACAGTAAAAGGCTTCTTACGCTTACTAATACCATCTACCATCTCATGATTCATCACTCCACCATTATTGCGGAAGTCATCTTCTTCCAACCAGTGGGCTACAGAGGTTGTCCGACCGTCTTCAGTCGAATACCACCCGGCGCTGATAGGACGCTCCGTTCCATCAGCATCTAATGCCACATCACATAATTGCCAGAACTTCTCAGTATTGAAAATAATATCAGAGTCAATCCACAACTGATAATCATACTGTAACTTACCATCCCATGGAATTTGGTCAGGCCCTCTCAATACATTGGCACCGAGACACTTACATCGTGCGAAATTCACCATAGACGAGTAATCCTGACTAATCTGAATACTCATCTGGTTTTGTACAAGATCAAAACATAACTGTACAAAGTTCTTCATGAATGCATAACTACATCCCCTTCCAGGTAGACAAAATACAATTGCCTTTCCTCTCATTCTTTCTTTGATTGCATCAAAATCCCACTCAGGTCCTTCTTCTTTCTTCTTTGGTGTTGATGCCTTGACTGTAAATCCCTTTGCCACGAACTAATTCTCCATTTCAACTTTTATTATACTTCGATATTTAGAACTTGTCAATAGGATTGTTCCTCATTTGATTGTAGTGGTCTTACTACTTCATACGACAGGTCTTCCGCCACGTAATCTGTCTTCATAAACCCTACCATCATATTCAAACATTCCCAATTCGTTTTAAATTTCTCCTTCGTTAAACACGGAAGTATGCAACTATCCTTTAGATAAATGTGATAAACTTCTGAACTACTCATACCTTACAATACCTCCCGTTAATGCCTCTAGGTTTATCTCTGAGATTGGTAGTTCTATCACACCATCTCAGATTGTATACACAATTATTGAGCTTGCCTCTATCTATGTGATCTACCTCTGTATACCTGTGAGGGTTATCTACCAGGGTTTCAGCGACCAGTCTATGTACATACTCCTTCCTCCGATATAATGTCTTACCCTCGGAGATATTTACAGAGGGATATTGCTTATTAGATACTCCTCGGAGAAATGGTTTTATCTCCATAAATTTTTCCTCGGTTTTTTTTACACCATCTCGAAATACACGGCCGGTTTCAGTGACATAATAGCCGGGATACTCTGTGGGATATAATTTTTCAGCTGACATTTTTTTATTCGCAAAATATATAAAGGCCGATCGAGTGTCGTTGTAGCCTATCGAGCACGCATTTTCTTTAAGGGGGGCGCTATGCGACCATAAGGATAACATCGAAAAACCCAAAACACTGTCGCTCATGCATATTAACTGTCCCTCGCTAATTATAACATAAGGAGCCACTAAGTGTCAAGTATTGTGGCTCCACTATGTGTTAACTATCAACCGTAAATCTTCTTATGTACTTGACAATCAATCCACTCTAATAATTCACATGCATCAACACGTTCTTGCGGTTGATAAGATAAAACAAAGGACTGTTCTAAGTTAAACCCGATTGAAACATTACGAGCTCGATCATAACTAAGCTTTCTGTTGGTATCACTCTCATGAAATACTAGAGCCGCCATAGTATCATAAGACCCTGCAATTGGTGTTCTGTTGAATAGACTTAAGAATGCCATGTGTGTTGTGGTTGGTGTTACACTAGAGGAGTCAATTAGAGGTGAGGTACTATAAGGGGGTGTTATATAGGCCCCCTTATATAATGCCTCTATATATGGCCCTTATCTAATCAGAACTCCAATTCCATAAGTGTTGGCTCATTGGCGACTTGCGATACTTGCTGTTCACTACTGCCCTCGGAGATAGACTCAAGGATTTCAAGAATCTGTGAACCTGTGTTACCCTTACGGAGCAGTGAGATCATTACAGATTTGGTCATAATAAAGTGTTACTTAGTGGTGTGTGAGTAAGTGATAGTTTAGAGTCATTACGGACTGTTAGTTAGCGCTAATACTAAATAATACTGTTATGTGTTCCGCGAGTTCACTTATTGGCGCTTGAGTTATTACAACTGAACTCTCCTACGGGGTAAAGAGTCAGATACAACTAAGCACAACCAGTAAGTAACACATAGGACAAACACATCAGCAGACAATAACATACAAAAGGTTTTTAGAGAGATAGGCCTTAACTCTATTTTTTAGTGCGTATATATAACACATAAAAATAGAGTGAGCATGTGAATCAGAGCACTGACTTGCGTCTACGCTTAATCTGTGAGGGGAGCACAGTGACTGTTACTTTGTAGTGACCATGAGCCTTAAGAGTGTCAATGGTCTGTAGCAGTTGTTGTGTAGAGCTCATAGCTGGAGTAGGTGTTACTTAGTGAGTGAATGAGTAGTGTTTACTTAACCGTGGAATCCTAACTCCTCCCAATCCCATTGAACTCCTTCTGGCGAACACTCAGGAAGGTTCATAGATTTACAATAATTAACTGCTGCTTCTTGGGTTGAGAAGATTTTAGCAGCGCTGTTGCCTCTCAATATAATTGTTTCACGAATGCTGTCGGAGTTAGTGAAAAAAGGAAAGGTGATAAAGGCTGAAGTCATGTGGCGATTGTGTGGTTACACTATAGGGGTCAATTCGAGGTGAGTAACTTTAATAGAGTGAACTTTCAGGGTTTCTGAGTATTTTGGGGGAGGGGGTTGACATTAGGGAGAAGGCCTGATAGAATGCACTCTTAGATGACAATAAGATCTGACATTAATTAATACCTTTTCCACAGATTACAACACTTATCAACACCTTTAACCCTACTATTCCACAGCCATTGTGGAAAACAATAAAACACTCATATACATTTAAAAAGGCCTTTATTAAACGTTTTTAATGAAAATAGTCTATTTATAAGTGTTTTTTGGGGTTATTCTTGGTTGTTACTCCCCATCTCGTTCTTACTCGATGAGGTGACTTTGGTCTACGGTTATTGGCCTGTGTAATCTTATCAGCCCACCTACAGTTCTCCTTACTATATCCCTGATTATTGTCTATCCTATCTAATGTAAACCCCTCTGGTCTTTGTCCCATATCTTCAACGAACTGCCAGAAGTCTTTACTCCATTCTTCACACATAGTGATACCTCTTTCCCCGTAATTAGAATAAGAAGCGTTTGTCTTACAGTTACATCTACTCTTTGCATTTGCCCAGGTTTGATACAGTGGGTGATTATTTGGCCTCATACTTAACACCTACCTGTTGACATAAGTCTACCATTGATAGTGGTGATTTGTCAACCAATTGTTCATCTAACTCCTCCTTAGTTGGTATAGGTGAGTGGGGTTTATAAGCCGCTATGATACCACTTAGTTGATAGGTTAGTTTATCATCCATCCGTGTATTGCGTAGGTGATAAATCTCGTGATTCATTGAGTTGTAGATAGAAACAATAGAACACAAATAACCATGGGATGGTAGGAGCAACTAAGACTCCTAACATATACTTAATCATGAGAACACATATCCATTTCTGAACTCTTTAGTGACATTGTTATCTCTTACATACCAGGTGTAATTCTTTTGAAAGACACCATCAGTGAATGCATTACAGAACTCATTGATAAGTGCATTGAGTCTTGACTTAGTAGTGTTTGATTGATAACCACCATCAAAGATAGTCATAAAATCATCACCAACTTCTGCAATCTTATTACCATGAAGACGAACAATTGAAATGTTATCTTCCTCATTGAATGATACTGTTGTGTTTGTATTTGACCAGTTCTCAGAATTGTGAACTGCGGAACACATTTGAGTTTCGATCTTTCTCATGATGTTGAATTGGTTGGGATGCCGTATGGCGGTTACACTATAGGAGTCAATTGGAGGTGAGTAACTTTAATACCTTACGATAATGCTGCAATACCATCATTTACAACATACTCCATAATATCACTTGATGTGCAATCATCACCAAGATATACTTTGGTGAATCGTATTGCGTCTTCAGTTGTATTGAACTCAACTCGTACATTATTAAACTGATTGTTGTTAAATGCAATACTGAGTGGAGTGACTTGTGTCATCTCTAATACTTCCGCAACAGCGGTACAAGTGTTATCTTCAATGAAATCGTAGTTGATGATTTGTTTCATGGTCTTGATTTGTTTGATGTTAGTTTATTAGTCATAATCAAAGCTCCTCCATCATTTCATTCATCTCATCATAGTTGATTACGGGGTCATTCCACTTAACACCATCAGCTGTAGCAAATCTTTCACTGTTATTCATACAACGAACAAACTTCTCATATGGGGTATCATCTTCATTACAGAATTTGACACAAGCTTTTGCAGTATTATACAAAAACTCACTATTACCAATCCATAGACTTGCGTTCCAAGTTTCATAATTAGTCCAACCATTGTAAGTTGTGTCTTCCATTGTTGTCTGATAGGTTGATGTCATGATTGTGGTGATTAAAAAGATTTAGTGATGGGTCAGTGAAACAAACTCTCTGAAACAATACTAAGAGAGAAGAGAGAGTGAGAAGACTGACCCCTTACACTATAGGGGTCAATTCGAGGTGAGTAACTTTAATTCGTGCTAGAAAGACATTTGAAAGAAGTAATGCACCCATTAGTCTAGACCATTTCCTGTTGATATGACATGAATTGCTCCTCTGTAACCTCATCCACACTCTCTTGAATAACCTGATAGATGTAATCATTGTTTCCTACATCATCAAAGATACGTCTAATCAATGCAGGATTTTCTACCTGATGATCATAATCAACCTCACCATTTTCATCCTTTACATGTATATCTTCCTTCGTATAAATCCATGCGGCACATTCTGCATCTTCTCCCTGTTGTGCAATCATACTATTAACACGGTCTTGAAGTTGCTTGAGAGTGTAGTTCATGATTTGAATGAGAGAGTGTTAGTTAGTGTGAGTAAGTTCCCATATGATCACCTAATTCAATAACAGTATGTCCGAGGTAATCTTCAACCCAGACAATGGAATTAAACTCTTCGAACATTGAATAGGCAACATCGATAGCATGTGCTTGTGCCACTTTGACCAACTGTCCACTCTCGGCCGACCTGAGTATCATTTAGTGGGGAAATTACGGCAGACAGCATCACATAGCATCTCCTGCAACATATCACTAGACTCCTCACATATGTGTCCTGAATCACTACAATCAGAAACAATAGAGATAATATCTTCCATCAATTGTTCCCGTGTTGATAACATCTCTGCATAAGCATTCTTGAGTTGATCGATTTGATTGATAGTCATCATTTGAAAAAAGTGTTAGTTAGTGAGTTGAGTGAGGGTTAGTTAAGAGTTAGAATACGTTGGTCCATGAATGATGCTTTGCAGCACTAATCCTACCATCTTTGAGTAATCCATCACAGACACGACAGAATACTTCAAACTTTTCCAATCGTGTCATGTTAGGATCAACGTCCCTTGCAGTTTCACCGACGACTTTGAGAACTTGACCTTTGAGCATGATGTTAATTAGTGACGTACTCACAAATATCAGAAGGATCTGTTGATCCAAGATATATCTCAGTGAAAAGGATTGCGTCCTTTTGATCGACAAACTCAACACTTATATTATCATGCATTGTAGAATTGAATGTAACAGATAGTGGTGTTACATTTGCAATCTCACATACTTCTGCTACTGCAGTAAGTGAATGATCAGAGAAAAAATCGTATTTGATGGTGATAGACATAGTTTAGAAACGTGGTTACACTATAGGAGTCATTTGGAGGTGAGTAACTAGAATAACCAAGATAAGAACCCTCTCTTTTCATCTTTATCACTATTGTGTTCTCTTACCACTGTTGGCCAAGTTGCAGTGGAGTTTGGTATCATACCTTCGACAAGTCTCATTGCTTCATCATTATACATTGCCTCCACATTGATGTGACGAGTTCCAGCTTCTGTTGGTACAGTGTAAGGAACTCGAAAAGTATAAGTGATTTGTGCCATGATAAAAAGAAAAAAGTTGATTGATAAAGTAAAAATTAACCGCCGTAAACTTCTTCGGCCATTGGTGTGTCAGTGTAGATACTTGGTACCTTAACTGATTCCCCAAACATTTGCTCAAAAATATCAGGTTTAAATTGTTTTTTGTATTCGTGATTAAGTCGTGCAATCTCTTCTTTACATGCTTCGACTTCCATTTGTGCCTTCCACATTCTGTGGCGAAGATCATATTGTAAGTTGTTTCTTTCGGTGATTGTCATGAGTTGATTGTGTGGTTACACTATAGTGGTCAATTGGAGGTGAGTAATTATAAAGCAATCAAATCGTCCCATACTTCTTCACCGTAACAATCACTAATCTCTTCCTGTAAATCTTCCATCTCATATTTTTTTTAAGTTTTCCACAATACTATCCTCAGAGAATTCGATCAATAGTTTCATATCCATTCCCTCTACAATCATCTCTGTGTATGATCTTTTGATTTGGTCTAGTTGATTGATAGTCGTGTTCATTTGATTGATTTGCAAGTGGAATAATTTAGAGGTAAGTGACTTTATCACCCAACAGAAACCAGTTCTTCAAACCTGTCAAGAGTTGCATATCTTACGACTCCATTCTCATCTGTGAGTTGAACCATTGGCCACATAGGTGAATCGGCGAGAAACTTACCACCGGTAATGGTATGAACTATTCCAGTTTTTTCATCTTCTACTTTACAACCGATTGTTTCTTGAACCCAGTTAAGAAAACTCATTTGAAACGAAAAACAGAACTACACTATAGGAGTCAATTGGAGGTGAGTAACTTTAATATCCGACAAAGGGCCTTACATTGTAATACTGTAACCACCACAGAAATTGTATTACAAATGCCCATAGATTAGCGGGTTGAGGCTGATACTTGAACCGCAGTCATTACCTTCTGTGTTGTTGAATCAATCCACACAATCTTGTGGGTCTTGATGTCTGATGCAATGTTGTAGATCATTTGTTAAAGAATGATGAGGATTAAGACAATGGAGTAGAAGTTGGCGTAGACTTTCGCCCACTCTTTTTTAGTTTTTGTCACTTTTACCATTAGTGAAAGAACCTAGGATTGGCTCTGGGCCACAAAGATTACGTTTAACTTCTGCATATCCAAACTCTTCAGATAGATCACAACAAATACGCCATGCTTGATCTAAATCATTTGTGGTTACATCTTCATATCGAGCGGATGGAACAATGATCCTAAACTCCATTTGAATTGATTGCGTGGTTACACTATAGTGGTCAATTGGAGGTGAGTAACTTTATTTCAGTTCAATTCGTTCGTATAGACACATACCAAGGTCAAAATATAGATCCTCATCCATCTCACCCATTTTGGCGTCTAATGCTTCTTGAACACAATGACGCATAACCTCGTTATATTTCTCGTTTGCGTAAATGTGTTCGATGATGTCATCTTTGAGTGCATCAGCAATACGTGATACAGTGACTGCAGAAAGTGCCATAGTAGTTAAGAAAAGTGTTTGATAATGGTTACAAAGAATGCCCCGACGGCAATATAATAAAAGAAGCGGAACATAAACATCAACGAAGATAAAGGAATGAACCGTATTGGTCAATAGCCTCGGGGTGATCAAGCAAGAAATCGATATAAAATCTAATGCCTTTGGCTGGTGCCTTGTGACTGGCTGGTTTGTAACATGCACCAGTTTCTTTATCAACAAACATAAAACAACTGCGACCCTCTCTGACAACACCATCATAGCATTTTGATTGCCACACTTTGATATACTTACGACCAACTTCCATTGTTAGATACTCATGGAAGTTACGTCCATTCTCAACAGCCAAGACTTTCCAGTCATTGTTAAGAACTTCAATCAAGCATTCTGTTTGATACTCAGCTTTGTATTGTGGTGCGGTGAAAGTCATAAGTTGATTGTGTGGTTACACTACAGTGGTCAATTGGAGGTGAGTAACTTTAATCTTCAATTGTCCTCCAGTTGGTTGACTGCTTCGATGAGCTGTTCTCTTGTCATTTTGCTTTGATCAATCATGTCTACTATCTCTTGGAGTTCATCCAAGAACTTTTTAGGATAGGTTTCATCCATACTGAGAGATGCCCAAAACCACTCATAACACTCAGTGTAAGGATCATCACCAGGCAATATAGCATAACCTTCATAATCACCGGCCATTAAATCACTCCACATATAGAAGTTACATTTAAACGAATAAAACCAGGCCGGAATGAGGTGTTTGAAAATGTAGTTAGTCCAGGTCATGAGTTGTCCTCCTGTCATTTGTTTTTGAAAACTTTCATCGCCTCCTGGTTCTTGTGGTGATTGTATCATAACCTCCACCGTCACCGTCACCGTCACCGAAACCGTCACCGTAACCATCACCGGA
>Ga0233438_10000654_pt1 | contig 42506 bp, 43 predicted proteins | sample SI_123_September_FD_182720 | JGI IMG/M metagenome (GOLD analysis project Ga0233438, IMG submission 182720) | Seawater microbial communities from Saanich Inlet, British Columbia, Canada - SI_123_September2016_10_MG | ecosystem: Environmental > Aquatic > Marine > Inlet | place: Canada: British...
CTATACAAATTAGTACATGTAGAGCAACAGGACATGACTTCTTAGACATTGGTACAGGGTCATTTAACCAAACAAACTATCCAAACGTTATTTTAGGTTTCCCTGCAAGAGAAGCAGACCAAGCAAACGAAATAAATGAACGTAACAAAGGTAGAGTGTTCTTTGTAAGTACAGACCAAGATGGTTTCTTCCGTGTAGGTAGATTCTTTACAGTTGACCAAGGTACAGGTACAGTTACATTTGCGGCAAGTATTGCATTGTCAGATGTAGACGGTATTGGCTTTAAACGTGGTGTTGTTGTTACTGAGTTTTCAACAGACAGTGCAATGAGTGACAATGCTAATGACACTGTTCCAGTTGAAAGTGCTGTTAGAGGATATGTAAACAGACGTTTAGGTTATGATCAACAAGGTGTAGAAGTTAGTAATCCATTAGGACCAAGTGTTATTACACAGAATGGTGCTAAAGCATTTACTGGTGATCAAAGCATGGGGCAGAATAACTTAGTTGATCTTGCTCCAGTTGATTTACTATTAACATCAGGTTCAACCGCTGTAAACAAAGATTATGTAGACAGTAGATCAGAAGGTGTTAAGAAAGCCAAAACACTAAGAGACGTTGAAATTAGTACTGGCGATGCAAATCAAATGTTAGGTTTGACAGGCACGTACTCTTTATACTTAGATGCTAATGCTGGTAATGCAGGTGCATTTGTACCAGGTAAAGTTCTTACTAATAGTGCCGCAACAAATAACTTTGGTACTGTTACAGGTAAGTATGACTTTTATGATAGCGGTCTTGGTGATGTAGTTGTAGTTTACTTTACTAAAGGTCCAGACATTGCTAGTCTTACAGAATATAATTTAAACATAGGTGCTGGAACTATTAGCGGACTAAAAGCTGGTGCTCCAGATGTTTATTCTAAAGCAAGTGCTGGGTCTGGAACAACAGACGGTCAGTCAAAGTATATTAACGGACCATTCCAAGAAATTATTAACATTGGTGAAGAGCCATTCAATACAGGTACACCTGTAAGTGACATTAGTTTTACAACAAGACGTTTAGTTAATGACGATGATCCGAGTAATGTATCACTGCCAGATAGACCAACAGCATACTTTGATATGCAGATTAACGATGAAGTTATTATTAACGATGATGTGAATCCAACAGCGGCTATTGTACAAAGCAAATTGAACATGAAAGAAGCAGATACTTTTGTAACTGCCGCAGGTGATCAAATTGTAATTTCAGCACAAGAAGTTGTACAAGGATTTACATATGAAGTTGTCCTACAAGGCACTACAAACTTTGGAGCATTAGGTGCTGGCGCTAGTACACCAGGCACAGTATTTACAGCAACCGCAAGCAATCCAAACATTACTGGTGGCGGTACTGTTAAAAGAATACAAAGCAACATTGTTGTTAAAGAACTAGTAAACACTGACACTTATACAACTAACCAAGCAAAACTAGGTTTGTCAGCATTTGATGGTGCTAACTTTAAAGTTACTAGGGGACACGTTGGACTCAAAGACAACGGTATACCTAAATCAAAACTAGAGCAAATTGCTGCAGACACTGTACTAGGTAACTCAACAAGTGCAGAAGCAAACGTTGCAGAAGTTGCATTTACTACAGTAGTTGACGAAGGTCAAGGTATACAACACACTGACTTTGCAACAACACAAGCAACAGGTGTAATGACTAGAACACTTGAAACAGCAGGCTCTGAAACTTACCTAGTAGTTAATGCTACTACAACTGGTGAAGCTAGTAGTTTTGTAAAAACTAATGGCGCAGGTGTAATTGATGCACAGGGCTATGCTCTAAACAACAACAGTGTGCTAACACAAATTGGCGCAGGAGCATCTGGTGTACTTACAATTACTTCTATACAGGGTGGTAAGAGTATACAAGCAACAGGTGGTGACTCAACTACTTCAGCATATACAACTATATTTGGTAACCTAAACGTAGGTGACCTTAAAGATCCAGACGGCACTGACCCAGACAGTGATCCAGATATATTTGATCAAAGTGAGTTACATGCGGCGGCTGATGCGGCGTCAATAACAGCGGGCAATGCACCAGCTGGAACAGTAACACCATTTGCGGCTTCACAATGGATGTACACAAACTTTATTGAAGCCCAAAACGAAAAAGGTGGTACATCAGCAGGTATTGCAATTGGTGCGTACAGTGGTAAAACAGAAGCTGGTAAAGTTGCTATAGTTGTGTCAAACGGAACTACACAAAAGGCTATTACTTTTGGTATGTTTGATTCAACTGGTGATAATACTGAGGACACACTTGCAATTACACCAGATGATGACAATACTACTGATATTGGTGGAACAAACTTAAGATTTAAAACTGGTTATTTTGAAAACATGAATGTTGCTGCAAGTGTAACATCAGCAGGTATTACAGCAGGTAATATTAAAGTAGGTGAAACTAGTGATAATGAAATTGACACTACATCAGGTAATTTAACTATTGATTCAGAAGGTGGTACTGTTACTATTGATGATATACTAAGTGTATCAGGTACTGCATCTTTTAGTAGTACACTAACTGTAACATCAACAACAACACTCAACGGTGATGTTAACTTAGGTAATGCCACTGGTGATGATATTAAGATAAACGGTAAAGTTAATACAGATATTATTCCAAAAGGTGCTACACATGATTTAGGTGATGGTACAAATACTTTTGCTAAAACATTTACAAGAGAACTAACAACAGGAGCTTCAGGAACAACAGGTACTATTACAGGTGACTGGAGTCTGTCAAGTGGTTCTAAATTACAATCAACCTACGCTGACTTGGCTGAAATGTATTCAGCGGACACAGAGTATGAAGTTGGTACTGTATTAGTGTTTGGCGGTGATGCAGAAGTTACTACAACTGACGCTAAAGGCGATCATAGAGTTGCTGGTGTTGTAAGTGCTGAGCCAGCGTTTGTTATGAATCAAGACTGTCCAGGCATTGCAACATGTATTGCATTACAAGGTCGAGTTCCTGTTAAAGTAATTGGTAAAGTACAAAAAGGCGATATGCTTGTTTCAAGTGCTATACCGGGGTATGCTATTGTTAATAACACACCAAGTGTTGGTACTGTTATTGGTAAGGCAGTTGGTACTAAAGAAGATGATGCCAAAGGTATTGTTGAAGTAGTAGTGGGCAGAGTATAATGGCCGAAAGTAAAAGCACAAAAGGTAAAAGTTCTACAGATGAAAATGGAAAACGATTAACAGTAGTCGCCAATCGTGGACCAAGGTTACAAGTAAAAATCAACGGTGATCCAAAAGATACAGCCGCTGAAGCACTTAAAAAAATTAGGCGATAAATATAGTAAATAGGATGACATAATGGCCAACAGATTTCCACTAGTAGTAGACACAACAGCAGGTAACCAGTTTAGAGAATTACCAGATGGTGATAATCTACTACTTACAAACAGTAGCATTGTAAATGCTCTTGATATACAAGCATTAGGAACAGTTACAGCATCGCAACTGGTCGTCAGCGGCACTGTATTTAGAAATGACTACAACGACTTACAGAATAAACCTACTATTCCAACTTCGATATTACAGTTAGGAATAGGTGACGGTACAAACGGTCAGTTTCTAACAACAAACGGTGCTGGCACAATAAGTTTTCAAAACATTCCTTCACAAGATCCTACACTAGGTGGTGAATTATCCGGAACAGCAAGTAATGCTACAATTAATGCAAACTCAATTGGTATTGCACATTTAGATGTAGATGACGGAACTATTGGTCAAGTTCTTGCTACAGACGGTTCAGGTAACTTACAGTTTATTGATATGACAGGTGGCGGCGGAGGTGGAGGCGGTGCTTCTAACTTCTTAGAGCTATCAGGGCAAATTGGATTATCACAAATTGATGACGACTTTATTACTCCAGTAAAACTTAAAGACAACAGTCAAGTACCTACAGCAGGACAATACTTAACTGTATCCGCAGGCGGTGACTTTGAATATTTAGACATTCCTACAACTAACCCACAATGGAACGATGTACAAAACAAGCCAAACATTCCTGCAACACTTACTGATTTAGGTATAGTTGAAGGTAGCGATGGCGATATTCTAAAAACAGACGGTGCAGGTAATTATACATTTACAGCATTTGGTAGTATTGAAAACATAGAATTTAGTGGTACAACAATTAGAACTGTACCAGACAATAGCAATTTAAGTATTGATCCTAAAGGCAATGGCTATCTTAGTATAGTAGGCACTAACGCTGTTGTACTACCAGTAGGTGATACTTCACAAAGAACTCCAAACGTTGCAGGTGCTATGCGTTTGAACAGCCAACTAGGAATATTTGAAGGTTACGATGGTAGTAACTGGAACGGTTTAGGCGGTGTAAGATCAGTAGACGGACTAACATATGTTAGTGCTGAAACAACACCAGGCGCAAGTGACGATACAATTACTTTTGTTACTAATGGGCAAACAAGTGCAACACTTACAGAAACTAAACTAGAATTAAATCAAGCTGTTGGTGTAAAAATTAAAAGTACACAATCTGCTGTAGATTTTGAAACAGGCGCATTAAGTGTAGACGGCGGTGTAAGCATCAAAGGTAACTTAATTGTTAGTGGTGCTGTTACTGTAAACGAAGAATTTAACACAAGTGTTAAAGTTGATGGTACAACATTAAGTGCTACACAAACAAATCAGTTTTCAATAGCACCAGCAGAAATAAACTTCTTTAACACCTCAATGAAAGTAAGAATATTTGGCGCAAGTGCTGACAATATTGATCAAGATCAAACAAACTTAGGTGTACAAGTAAGCAGAGTAGGATTTGGTACACCAGATGGAAGCGGCAATGAAGTTACATTTAGTTATCGTGTTGCACAAATGGATCAAGTTTCAGGTAAGATTAGTGCTGTTACAGCGGCGGCTGATATTACTATAGAGCCAGAAGAAATTACAGATTTTAACAATAATAAAAACATACAAGTAGTAGTAAGCAGAGCATCAAGTTCACATAACGTATTAATATATAGAAAAGTTGGTGCTGAAGTTGATTACACATTACACAGTGTTTTAGGACCAAAAGAACTTGGTGTATCTTTAAGCAACATTGTATTCACTGACTACTATGACTTTGATGTTACTCCTTGGAGCAAAAGAACTAATCAAGGATTATTTAATGCAAATAGCGGACTAGTACATGTTCCATTAGTAGCGCCAGGCAGTCCAAAATTAGGTTGGGTTGATACTGAAATTACAAATGTCAATTCTGAAACAAATACACTTACAGTAGCAAATCAATATTATGCAACAACAAGTACAATTGAAGTTGTTGTCGACGATACTGTAGCTGTACAAACAGCAATTGATGCGGCTAAAGCACAAAACAGAAACAGCCTAAGTTTAGAAAACAGAACTTACTTTATTAAAAGACTAGAACTACCATCTGGATTTACATTAAAGGGTAGCGGTGACCAAACAAGAATTATCAAACAGTATTGGTCAACAGAACAAGCAATTGGCGACAATGCTATTGTAAGACCTAAGTCAGGATACGCAAGTTACAGTAACATTACAATTAGAGATTTACGTATAGACGGTAACGCACAGAATCAATACTTAGCAAGTGATACAACTAATGACTATTTAAACTATGCTGTATATTTGTATGGTAACGATTTGTTATTTGAAAATATAGAATTAGATAATGTTGTAGGTGGCGGTATTTACGCATATGATTCAAGTATTACACAGAACCTTACTGTACTAAACAGTGAAATTACAGGCGGTGGATTAACTTACAGTTTTGACTGGTTTCCATTGTTTGCTGATGAATGTAGATCAGTTAAAATTGCTCACAACACATTTAGAGATTTTCCAGGGCCAGTACGTATTAGTGCTGTACAAAAAGGTATAGTATCTCCAAACATTGTTGATAACTGTGGTGAAGGTATTTTTGCATATGGTGCAACAAAGATTGTACTAACACCAAACGTACTACTAGGACCTGCAGGTGAGTTTATTGCTAATCCAGATGTGTTGAATTCAGAATACGATAGTGTAAACATACTACTTGAAAGCGGCGTTGACTTTAATAGTCCACAGTACGTATACCAAGAAAATGGTGCGTTCTTTGACTTTACAGCAAACCAAGGACGTTTAACTGGTATAATTAACGAGCTTACTAAAACAAACAATGTTGAAGAATTAAGCACAGATTATTCAGAAACACTAGGTGGTGATGACTACATTGCATTTACAAATGGCGGCGATGCTAATGGTGCGTTTGCATTCCGTATTGTAACATCAAGAGTTAGTGACTTACTTAGTAGAGCAAGTTATACACAACTAGTAAATGCTAATGCAAATTCGCAAGGACTAGTTTATAGAATTGTGGCAACAGAATATGTTCCACAAAAAACAATACAAGGAAACGGTAATCAGTTAGCAGGTAGTCATTATGAAGTACCTCTTACTGACGTAAGCGGACTAAACTTAGAGGATGTAGTAAGGTTAGTCGGACACAGTACAACTCCACCCACAGGCGGAGTTGATGGAACGATAAAAACAATAAATACGATAAGCAATACTATTGGTATTGATTTTGGAAGTGCATTTGGTGATATTACTGTAGTAGGTAATGGTGGTCAACTAGCACTACAAAACAATTTCGTAGTAGCCAAAGGGAAAATTAACTAATGTCAAGTTTAAACAATATTAACAACAACGCTTCGGTTGTAAACGTAGGTAGAACTACTCCAGTTACACCCGGCGCACAACCTGCATCAAACAGTATTCCTGTTGTAGTTGCTACAGACCAAACAGCGATACCAGTCGTTGAACAAAACAAAATACAATCAGAAGTTGCACTTTCACTACTAGGTATACCTAGATCAGAAGTTGCACTAGGTATATTTGCTGACGTTAACACATACGATGTTAACCCAAGTGAGTGGTCCAGTGTTCCAGAAGATTATTCCGAAGTTGGAAGTTCAGCAACACAGTACTCAGGTGTTGGAGGTCCGCAAGCATGGGGTATTTTACACTTACCTGAAGAGTCAGGTGCACAAGTTACAGCACCAGCAGACGAAACAGCAGTACTTACAAGTAAGAGATTTTTTAGATATCAACCAGGACGTGTTTCAGCAGCTACATTTGGTATTAAGAGTTCGTTTGCTTCAGGCAACGTAGTAGGTGCAGGACAAAGAGCTGCAACAAGAAACCCAGATGTTAAAAAGTATGGTATCTTTGATAAATTTGACGGATACTATTGGGAAACAAGAGACACAGGACAAGGCGATCAGTTTGCTGTTGTAAGACGTACACAATCTATTATCAGAAAGAACCCTTTGCAATTTGGTAATAGTGCAGGACAGCAATTAGAAGATCACGCACTAGGTGGTAAAGCACCATCTATTGCTGAAAGTAAATTTAACCAGTATCCTACAGCAACAAAATACTTGACAGAAAACAAATTTGATTTAATTGATAAGAGTGTAATTAGTAACACAGCAGTTAAATGTCAAAGAGACTTAGGTTACTTCTTAGAATCTGTTGGTACAGATATTACACTAGGTACAAACTATGGTTCAACATTCCAAGGTTTAGCAGAGTCTAACTCAAACGAATATCCGTTACCAGTAAGTGTTACTACAGCAATTGATAATTCAGAAATACAAGTTAAAGCACTAGCAGGTGTAGATGCTACAGCAGACGCACTTGTTGACACATGGTACAACAATTTAAGAGCTGTTGCTGTTGACGCAGGTACAAGAGTTGATTATGCAAGTGCAACGCAAGCAGAGCAAATTGCTTTCCTAAAGGCTGTTACATTTACAAATCCAACTAGTGGCGGTTCAGCAAGTAGAGAAGCTGTTAAAGACCAACTAGTTGCAAACAGAGATTTTATTGCGGCAGAGATTAATGCATGGGTAACAGATAACTATCCAAGTGCAAGTCATAACACAAACAAATGTACACGTGATGTATTGTTTGTTCTAAACGCTGTAGCATACGATGTACTATATGGCGGAAACAGTGCTACATATGACGCAGGTAGGTTCTTCTTTTACGATGGTTTTAGTAAGAGTGATCAAACAGCAGACTACATTACACAAACAGTAGCGGCATACGGACGTTTAGTTGCAATTATTGATGACATTGTTAAAAACGTAACTATTACTAAAACAACTGGTAACAGTGAAACACAAAGCACAGGCAACGGTGTAGCGGCACAAGCAGAAGCTGATGCGGCTGTAGCGTTTGCAACAATTATTAGAGATGTTATTGACGAAGGCGATATACTATTAAGTTTACCAGTAACAAGAACATTGCCAGATACATCATGGGGTGCAGCTTCAGCTACAGCGGCACAGACTGCTATTACAGCAGCTACAAAAACTATTGTAGAAACAGTAGCACCTGTAACATTTACAGGCGATGATTTAAAATGTAAGAGAGATTTAGAATTTGCACTAGATGCTTATATCAACGATTTACGTTGGGGCGGCAACGGTCACATTATAGCAAATGCGGCAACTTACGACACAGCAATACTAACAGATGCAGAGCGTGAGGGCGAAACACATTACTTCTTTAGAAATAAGTTACGTGAAACACTAGCAAGCATTAACGAAACAGGCGCCAGAACAAAAATAGGCGACCTTGCTAAGTTTCAAATACAAGCGGTTACAGCAAACGGTGCTACACCATATCCGGCACAGCCAGGACCAGATGGAACTACAGGAGCAATTACAGATGCACAGATTGCTTCTGCAACATACGGGCAACGTAGTAAAGTAGAAACAATCTTTAGTGTGTACGCATTGTATTACGGTTACCTAATAAGTCAAAGTTTAAATTATGATGCAGTAACAGAATTGCCAGAGGGTGCTGTTGAAGCAGACTTTGAAAGAGTACTTAAATTTAAATGTATTAGAGACGTTAAGTATGTAATGAATGGTTACGGCAGTGACTTACAGTATGGCGGCAACGCAGCTACAACATACAACGCATTTAAATACTACAGCGACGGCGCATTAAAAGTTTACTCACAAACAAGTGGAGGAGTTGTTGCAGAGATTGCTAGACACCAATTCTTAAAAGACCTGCTTACATCAAATAGTTTAGTTAATGTTGAAAGAACAGATTCACAAGTTGTACAAATTAAGAGTTTAACAACAAGGTTTGCTTTAACATCAACACAAAGAAATAAACTAATTACACTAACAGATACAATTATTAATAACTTTACAACTGAATACAATGGGTCTGTTGATTACGGATCAGCAGGACAGTTTGGTGACTTAGTAATTTTACGTGATGGGTTAATTATGGTACATGCAGGTGTATACGATCCTACACTACTTAAGAAGCGTGTTAAAACACCAGCACAAATTGACACAACAAATAACACATTGACACTTGCAGAAGGAAGTGTTATAATAGGACAGTATGTAAACTACTATGGTGATTGTCCAGAACTTACAGATGGTAAAACATACTTTGTAAGTGAAGTACAAGGTCCTAAGGGTAATACAATTACACTAATGGATCCTGCGGTTGCTGACTTTGATCAGTTTGATGTAACACCAAGTAACAACACACCAATTACACTTACAGGTGCAGGAACTAATCACTTTATTGAAACACCAGTACCGTTTATTCATCCACTAGAATATGCAAAGTCGTTTGGACTTGCAGGTGTTGAAGAACGTTACGATGGCATGTTCCCATACATGTACACATCATCTGGTACGTTACCAGCAGATCCAGCAGACGTAATTATAGGATATGTTGATACAGCAATCGACACAAGTGTTGATGCGGCATCATTAAGAACACAAATAGATAACTTAAACTTCAAGTATAAAACTTGGGTAAGAGATCATGTTGATCCAACATACTATTCAGTATATGAATACAGAGTTGGTAGAACTAGATTCTCAGGAGATGCGTTAGACGGAAAAACACGTAACAGTGTTTACAGTGATAACGTATTAGATAAAAAAGCAGGTGAACTATTCTTAGGCACAGGCGTGTCAGCACAGGAACAAACATCAGTTTGGGACATGGACTTTAGTAAGGTGACCATGCTTAAAGTTGAATTTAGTTGGTATGGTGCTGTTGGTGCATTGTTCTTAGCATATGTTCCAGTAGACAATGGCGAAGCACGTTGGGTAAGAGTACACCATTTACGTTGTTCAAACCAGTTAAAGATATCTTCACTAGGTAATGCTACACTTCCAATTACGTATCTAGTATACGGTGGTGGTAGTGAAACACGCTTTGGTGTTCCAAATGCTAATAGGTTGCAAAACCCATATGGTAGTTACTCAGAAAGCCTTGTTAAGTATGGTGCTTCTTACTACATTGATGGTGGTGACCGTGGTACAGTTAGATTGTTTAACCATAGTTCCGAAACACCTACAGACATTAGTGGTTCAAAGTACAAATTAGGTGTTACTAATACTAACGCTAATGACCCAGTTTCTCCGTACTTTACAGTAACTAACTTAGATCCTGATACAACAGGATTTGATGCACCAGCGGCAAGTACATACTACATGAACGCAAGGATAATTACAGGTAACTCACAAGACCAAAACGTAAAAGTTATTTGGGTAGATGGCAATGATTTATATCTTAATAAACCAGTAAGCCAAGTATCAACATTAAATGTAATTGTAGATAGACCAGCACTTGTATACGGATTAAAAACAAAAGACAACATTACATCAGGTAATGGCGATGATGTTAGAAACAGAGTACAGGTATATCCAACACGTTTAAGTGTAGGTAGTGATGGTAGCACTAACGCTAAAGTTACACTAATTAAAACACCTTTATTCCAAACAACATTAGGAACTACAGGTAATTTTGCACTTAATGCAACTGTAGATATAAATCAACAATACTTACTATCTACAACAAACACAGATTATCTTTCACAAAATGGAGACTTTACTTACGGTTACTTCCGTGCAAGTTTAAATGGCTCAGAAACACTTATAAGTGTATTAGGAAGATTAGAGAAAGCAAACGACAACTACTATTTTTATCCATCAGACATATACAATGGTACATTAGAATTTGCTTCAGGCACAACATTCTTAAAAGAGGGTGTATTTGATCCAGACGGAACTGTACTTACTTCAAGTGAAACAACTTTTGAAAAAGAACGTTTAAGTTCAGTTGAAGTTGCACTAAGAGCGCAGACTCCAATACCTGGAACAGGTACTGAACTAGCAAGTTATTACGTTGCACCGGGTGCTGAAGAATTTGACTTAGCAACTTATTTCGACTATAACAAAGAGTATATAAGTTACCCACTTACAGATCAGCTAGAGACTCTATTCTTAGCAACATTTAGTAATAATACTAATAGCAATACACCTTTAGTTTCGTTGAGTGCGAGCTTGACATGGGAGGAGCAATAATAAATGCCTCAAATCAAAATAGGTTTCGACAGAATACCTATACCAACAGCAAAGAATTTTGTACCTCTTTATGACATTGTAAAAGGTGTTCCGCTTAGAGATTCAAATGGACAGATTATTGTTACGGAAGATGAAGGTCCGGTAGAAGCTCTTTCCAAAGCAGAAAACAGTACTAGTGTTGTTATAAACAATAGAGTAGTCGAAAACACACAACTAAACATTGTAGAACAGTTTGCTGAAACATCGCAAGTTAGTACAACACTACTAGGTATACCTAGAGCAGAAGTACAACTTAGTTTGTTCAGTGACGTAAGTACATATGGTGTTAATGAAGAAGAATGGGAGTTCTACCAATACAATGGAGTATTTGGTAGACCAGCAGGTTGGTACAACAGACGCAATAGAACATTTGGTAATCATTTCTACACTAGACTAGTTGAAGAAACAAATGAGCAAGCACTTGTTGTTGAAAGTTTTCCAGTAGCATTTACTTTTCCTCCAGGGCCAAATTATACAAGCGGTGGATACAATCCTGCGGTATTTGCTAGATTCTTAGCATTTATTGATTTAGGTAACGACTTATATACAACATACGTTGGCAGTAATGAGATTTTTGCAAAAGAAAATTTCTTAGATCCAGCGTTATGTTTTACACAGGATGGCGATGTTGAATATCCAGATGATGAACAACTAGGATATGATAAGATTGAAAATTGGTGTCAAGCATGGATGAATATGCGTGATGGTCTTTTGCTAGACCCTAACACTAACACACCTATTAGATTTCCTACAGGATACGATGCAACAAACACAAGACCAGGTGCAAGTGATACAGCAAACTACTTTGGGTTACTACAAAGTAAAAAAGCATACAGATATCAACCAGGACGTATTTCAGGATTTACATTTGGTTTTAGAGCAAGCCGAGATGAAGCAAGTATTGACAACATTATCGAATGGGGTATAGGTAATCCTACAGACGAATATGTTTTCCAAATAAGAGGTCCACAGTTTAATATTGTACGTAGAAGTACAGTTAGATTGCCTAACGAAGTATTACAACGTATGGGCTTCAACAATACATCACAACAAACTGTAACAAGTAGAGAACCATTTAACGAATCTGAATTTTCTGAGTTAGTAATTACAAGAGACTTTTTTAACGGAGATCCATTAGATGGTAATGGTAGATCAGGATACTTGTTAGATCCTACTAAAGTTACTATGTACAAAATTGAATTTGGTTGGTACGGTGCTATTGGTGCTAAGTTTTATGCTTACATACCAACAGCCACAGGCGATGCACGTTGGGTGTTAATGCACACATTAACTATTGAAAACCAATTAGGCGAACCGTGTTTACAAGATCCATATTTTAAATTTAGATATCTACAAGATATTAGAAACACAAGTAGCATTAGAGAGCCACAATTCCTTTACAAGTATGGTGCTTCATGTTATATTGATGGTGGCGACAATAGTGCAGGCAAATACTACTCATACACAAGTGACGACAAAGTAGTTAACAATGCAAGACAAACAAGTGTTGCAGGCATATATCCTAAACGTGAAATTAAAAACAGCGACGGTATTGGCAAGCCTAATAAGAAAAATGTTTATCCTGTAGATTTAAAAATAAACTGTGATCAACTTACTGAAGTACAAGTAGTTGAAATAGACGGATGTCCTGCATTTGGACATCACTATGCACCAAGTTTACACAGTAATACAAATGGTGTTACAAGAAGTATAAACATCAATGGTGCAGGCAACGAAATTACAACTAACCCGCAACCACAAGTTAACATAACTAATATTAGTCAAGCAAGTTGTGGTATTGTAACTACAGATGTTGCACACGGATATTTTACAGGACAAAAAGTTACAATAGAAAATGTTGTAGGCATGACAGAAGTTAACCTACAAACATATTACATTGAAGTGTTAAGCGATACAGAATTTGCTTTATACAGCAATCCTGAATACGATGCAGAAGTAGATACAAGTGGCTTTGCTGCATATGTAAGTGGCGGCACATCAGATGGTGATCCAATATTTAGAGTAAAAGACGACGATAGTAAACTTATTGTACCAGGCATTAATAGTTGCTATGCCGCAAGAACAAGCGAAAGTACAGCAAACATTGAACGTATTGGTTTTGACGCATTATATGAAAAGAGTTCTACAGGCACTATTGATACACAAGTTATTTTAAATGGACAGTTAGTTGACCGTAGTACTGTAGATACTTCCGCTGTACGTTTTACAAGTTACTACGATTCTATTGCAGGTAGTACATATCCTATAACAGGTGACGGATTTGATTGTAACTTTTTAAATCCAGTTGCTCAAGAAGGCACACAGTTTTGTGAATTTATTATTGGTGTAACAGAAAACAAACCTGTAATTGTTACACGTAATAATGCACTAGGTACTCCAATACCAGAAATTAAATTTTTACAAAGTAATGGTATTACAGAAGTAGAACCAGACTTAGATGATATATTATATGCTGAATTTACACACAGTAGTTTGTACAGAGACAGAGACGGCTACGAAGAAAGAGAAGGCGATGCACCGCTTGGTATAAAATATGACATTGATTATAGATTACCTCGCCCTACAGGAACTGATAGCGGCACATGTTCAGGCATTAATGTGTCAATTGAAGAAAGATTAGCATTTACAGTTACGTATAGTTCTACTGATCCAGTAAGCGGAAGTCCGAGTGACGTTGTTATATTTGACAACGAACCAAGCGAACTAATAAATGGGTTTAACCTTGTTGGCGGTGAGTTTGGAGACGGAGATTCTCCAAGTGGTATTAGATTTACTAGCACACTAAAAACATATATTGACAGTAACAACGATGAAAAGTATTATGCAGATATAGACGGTGCTCCTAGTAGTGCAGCATTTACTCTTAAATTAAGTCCTATAAGAATTAAAGATAAAACGATTACAGGTGATCCGTTAAAAGGTGTTAACAAAGTACAAATATTCAGTTTCCAACCTAAGCCATTATATCTAGTTGTGTTTATGCGTGACAATGCTAAAATGAACAATGTAACTATTACAGAATATATCAATGGAACAACTAGAGCATTTTGTCCAGAGTGGGTAGTAAACAGCGGTATTGACGTTGTGTTCTCCGGAGGTGCAAGTTCAGGAGTACCTGCAGCTAATTACTTAGAGAAAGAAAGATTAGCAAGTACAAGTGTTGATGTACAAAACTCGCAACCATTGCGTCCAGGTAAACTAAAAGATACTTTATATGTTGCACCAAATAGAAATAATACTATAGCATTAGATAGTGTGTACGGACCAGATAGGACAACTATTACTCCAGGAATATTAAATACAACAGCAACATTTATTACAGCAAGAAGTTTAGAAAATAATGATGTTAACTTAGTAAGTGCAAGTGTGACTACGAAGGAAGATTAATGGCAAATATAAAATTTGGTCTAAACGTAAACAGGAGTCTTGCAGACGTTGCAGATCCTGGAGCGGCCTTAGCAAACATAGGGATTAATATAAATGACCTTGATATTATTAGGGGAGCAGCTGGTGACTTGGGTATTACAGCAGATGATGTAAAAGCACTAAGTGGACTAGGTGTACCTGTACAAAACTATCTAGTTAAACTATATCAAGATACATTACAATATTCAAGTATTATTGACGAAACAGCAGGCACAGGTTCGTCACTAAAAGGTAACTTAGTTGTTAACGGCGTACTAGGTGCTGGAGCAATTAAATATCAATACATTGACGATGATAATACTACACTTAAATTTGCTGACATTAGTACAAGTCGTGTTAGTAGTTGGAGTAGTACAGATAGTCCTGCTACAGATACTAGCCCAATTTTTTACGGTAGTCAAATTGAAGTAGACGGACCAATTGAAACTAACACCCTTGAAATATTAAAGCCTGCAGACTCAGTACGTTTTAGAAGTTCAGAAGTACCAACACACAAGATACAAGCAACCATTGGCGGACAAACTGTATACTTGTATGCTATGAAAGGCATACCATTAGTGTTTGACGGGTTCTTTAGAAACTTGGACAGTGACCTTAGACTAGTAACAAGTGGTGCTGTAAGTTGGCGTGTTGTAAACAAACAATTTGATTACTTAACAAAAGAATATGAAAACGTAGGCGGCTCTAATACAACACGTAGTTTCTTAAGATATAGAGACACAGGAGCGGCTTCAAAAGCTGTAGAAATATATCATAATCCAAACAACATTCTTACACTACCATTATCAGGAATAGGTTTAGCAGAACTTCCATCAGCTGCATTAGAAAACTGTCAAAATTTATATGTTAACAACAACATTATAAAAACGTTCCCGGACTTTACACAGTTTGTTCCTAATGTTAGATTATTAGATGTTAGAGAGAATAACTTTACATTAGGTGACGATCCTACTTTACGTAAATTTAATTCAAGTGTGTTAGCACGTATACCTACAACAGTTAGAGAAATAAGATTTGGTAATACATTTAATGGAAGTATTACAGCAGACTTAACAACACTTACAAACTTACTAACACTAAACTTAAATGGTCACAACAGAGGTGGATCATTTAACTACTATGATCAAGACGGTGAAGATCCTACAGGCTCATGTCCTGAAGTTTCCAACACATGTCAAAACTATTTTATCTACAGAAACAGTTTTAATGCTGTTCCACAAAGTGTAAAAGATTTACCAGACCTTAGACAGATTAATTTGTATAGCAATACTATTACTGACGATAACATGCAATTTGCAAGTAGTGTTATCAACTATATAAACATAGGCGGTAATCCGGGTATTAACATTCCTAACTGTGCAAATAAAAATTCACTACAGGATTTTTATGCTCATTACAATAGTGCAGCTAATGTACCTGCAGATAGAAACTTATTTACTACAAGCTCAGGAGCATATAAGTTTGCAAACTGTGGATCTCTAAGACTTATATACTGTTACGGTAGTGCATATACAGGACCAATACCAAAGTTTGCTGGAAACTCACAATTATACTATTTCCAAGGACAATACACAGCACTACGTGGTGGACGTTCAGACACAGAGCAAGATTATGTATTATACGATGATGTATTTGACGATTGTGCAGATGCTATGCGTTACTTCCAAGTAGCAAGTAGTAGTTTGTTAAATGCGCCTATGCACCCAGATTGTTTTGAAAAGCCAACAGGTATGATTGGTATTGTGTTTAGAAGTTTCAATGCAGGAGTAAGTGGTGCGTTCCCAAGTTTAAATACAATGCAGAACTTGCGTTATATTGTAATGCTACAAAATAACTTTACAGGGCCATTACCAAACTTTTTTAATAACCCTAACTTATATTACTGTCATTTATATGGCAACCAATTTAGCGGTGCTATACCTGTGATACAAAGCAATGCACTAATGTACTTCTATGTGCATAGTAATCAGTTAACATCATTCGGCGGATTAGAAACACCTAATCTAAGAAGATTGTTTATAAGTTATAATCTAATTACTGGTGCTATTCCTGATATGAATAATCTTACATTGTGTTATGACTTTTATATGAATAACAATAACTTTACTGACTACACAGCAGGCGCACTAGTAGCATGTAGATCGTTATACAGAATTGATATTAGTAACAATCCAAACTTACCAGCGGGTGCGGTAAATAATATTGTAGCAGACCTTGTTGCTAACTACGAAAATAATCCACGTGGTGGTATTAGTGTAAACTTAGCAAACACATCAACACCTACAGGTGATGCTGTAGAACAAATTGAGTTCTTAAGGTCCAAAGGTTGGAACATGAGGTTATAAAATGGCAACATCAGCAGTACAAGGATTTTTAAAATCCGCAAACTTATTAGAAAATACGCAGGACAGACAGTTACTTAATAACTTAGGTGAAGCACCTATTGCTGATGATATTAGTTTGTTCATTAACAATAACCAAAACGTATCAAGACTTACTATTGCAGATGCTGAGTATAATTTTATTACAGGACTTGTAACAATAGTAAACAATACAGCAGAACAGCAAGCCGCAAGAAGTGGTGTTTTTACAAACGGTGACCCTGTTAAGATACTGTATGTAAATGAGACTGTATTACAAGATGATTTATTTGTTACACAAAGTAATGGTGAAACAACATTTGGCTTTGCAACTGATGTAGAAGGTGATAGTCAATTTACATTTGATCCTCCTGCAGAAGGGTTTATTGTACAACGTTCTGATGCTGTAGTATTAAATAACTTAACATTCTTAGGTGCTGTAGAAGATACAGCAGGATTTAGTAGTGGGCTTGGTGCAGGAGCATCAGGTGGAGAGCCTGAAGGTGCATCTGGTATCGATACTGATGACACATATGCTAACCAATTTTTAGAAATTTATCAATACTTAGACATTGCAAAATATCAAGCAGACAAAAAGTTTGTAAGTGATAAAAATGTTGCAACAGATGATGACTTTAGAATGGAAGGCTCATTTAGTATTAACGACCCTTCTGATATGATTATTACTGAAGGTGTAAATTTAAACAGCCCGGGTTTATATATTACAAACCCTGCAAGTCCATTAACAAACATTCAACGTATTAGAGCATTTAGTGATACATCAAATCCTTGGGAAGTTGTAGGCACAGGTGTTAACACAAAATTAACAACACAAGCTGCTTCAGCACAAACTGGCGATTTAAAACTTAACAATGGTATAATAATTGACGGCGTGTCTCCAATCACAGAAAGTGGAAACGTAAACAACGTTTCTTTCACTCATAAAGCAAAAGTTAAAATAGACGGTATTGATTACTTTTTATGTTTAACTAGTTGATGCTAGTACTTTATACACTGTTCCATTAAACGTAATAGGTATTGTTCTATCATACGCTAATGCGTCTCCTAAACTAAGCTCTGTTGTCGTTGTATTTTCTGCTACAAAGTCTCTTACTTTAAGTATAGCACTTGCGTTGGTCATTTGAAGCCCAACAGTAGCACCTGTGCCGTCTGTTGTTCTAAGACCATCTAAGGTACCCACAAATGGCGGTGCTGTGTTTAATGGTATAACACATGCTTCTTTGTCTTGAGTTGTGTTTGAAGGACAAATAACAACGGTAGTACCTGCAACCATATCGTCACCTGCTTGTACAGGCTTGTTTAATGTTACTGTATTGTTAATAGGATCAATAGCAATAATTTTAGTTAAAGTGCTAGTGTCAGTAGGATCAATTTCTTCTGTGTAAGGTCTACTTTGAAATACATTGTTTAATCCAAAGCCGTCTACATTGTTTAGTGTAAGTACTGTATCACCAGGTACCGCTGTAACAGCAATTTCTTTACCTACAGTTCCTATACAAAAATTATTAAGACTGTTGTTTCTTAAACCTTTATCACTATAAAAATATACTTGTTCTAATCCACTTAACCCTAATGCAATGTTTGTAGTGAATTCTCTAATATTTACAATTTCTGTAATTCGTATGTAATCTGTGCCAGCAGGATTATTTTCTGCTACAACAACTGTACCTACTTTAAGATCTGCTGTGTCGTCTACAGTAACACTTGTACCAGATGACGTGCCTGCTTGTACATCTAAAAATCCTCTGTGATCCATAAACTTAACAGGAACTGTTGCATCACCTGTTGCTGTAGAATTAACAATGATTATATTGTTACGTGATAAATCTGTAACTGTTGTGCCTTTAGTATAAGCCGGTGTAATAACTTGGTTACCAATTTCAATGTTGTCCGTATACGGGCTAGTTGATGTTGTACTTAATATGTTACTATCTTGTTCAAACGATACTGTATATTCTGCCCGTAACGCATTGACAAATCTTCTTGGAGGACTGTATGTTACAGTTAGTGGACTTACACTAAGCCATCTTGCATACTGTGTACTAAAGTTAACATCTTGTGGTCCTATTTCACCACCGCCTGTTAAAAGTCTATTATCATAGAATCCTTTAAAACTATCTTCTTCAAACTCATCTGGCACTTGTTGATACAAATACCAATATGGCCAGTCGCCACTATCTTTAATATTTGTAGATAAGTTACAATCTATATACTTGTTAAAGTAATTCTTAGTAGGATCACTATACCAATATGTTAAACGTATTTCAATAGGAACGTATTTTTCTAAATCAGATTCAGTATGACTAAATCTAAATGAATCACTACCAATTTTGTTTTTAATACTGTAAGTAAGTTTTGCACCATTAGGAACTGTTATTGCTTGGTTAAGAGTAATAGTTGTATTACTAGTGCCGTCTACAAAAAGTCCTGAACTTATTTCTGCTGAAAGTATTGCTACGCCATTTTCATCTTCTGCGGCAATAACTTCATCACCTATTATTACAGTACGGGCATCAATTGCATCAACAGTAACACTTAGTTCATTATTCATTGCACTTAAATGTTCTATTTGGCGATCTTCTGCAAATGTATTTTGTACAACTTGAAGGGCACCAAAACGGTCTGCTACTTCAAACATTACTAAACCAGTAGTATCAAAACTAAATGTACTTGGACCACTAGCATCTGGCACATAAAATCCTTGCCATTGTATTAGTCCGTTTGCTCCACCTAGTGTGTCATCTAGTTTATTACTAAATTCAAATACACCGTTGTTCCAAAACTGTTTTGTAACTTGAGGTGTTTCGCCTGTTTGTATTATATTAGCACCTGTAGTATTTTTACTTAGACTAGTACTAATTTGATCAGTATCATAAAATTTTGCTATAAGGCCATCTCCTCCATTAAAAAATGGTGGATCATTAGTTGTAGCAATAATAGTGTCTAATTGATTTTTAACAGTAATAACTGGAGAAGCAATTCTATCAACTAATTCACCATCTTCTAATACTGTATTTTTAACAGCAAGTCCTGCCATTAAACCAATATCTCTATTAGTAACTGTACTATTACTAATACCTTTAATAGCGTCTAAATCACCGCCTGTAAATACTTTGTTATCAGAACCAACTACAAGGTTGTTTAGAACGTTGTTGAGTGCCTGATCTTTTGATGTAAGATCTGCTAGATTTAAATCTCTACGTAGTCCTATGTTCTTAAATGAAGGTCTTGCCATATAATACTCCCTGTACAGTATTTATCAGCTTTGATAAATACAATATATAATAGGAAACTAACAAATGGCTGTAGAACTAGTAAACATAGGTAGAATTGCAAACGATGGTACAGGTGATGACCTACGTGAAGCATTTATCAAAATCAATAGAAGTTTAGAAGATCTAGACTTGCGTATTGACGATAAAACTGAAGGTGTCAACTTAGGCACAGGTGCAGGCGTCTTTAAACAACGCACAGGATACAATTTAGAATACAAAAGTCTTGTAGGAAATAACGATATTGTTGTTACAAACAACCCTACAGAGATTGCACTTAGTATAGATACAACCCTAGGGGCAAGACCTATTGTTGCTGATACTGGTACAGTAACTATACCAGCAAGAGGAACACTTAGATTACAAGGTTCAGGCGGAATTACAACTACAGCAGATGACGCAAACGGATCAGTAACTATTGCAGGTAATGCTACTTTAGAATCAGACACTAGTCCGTCATTATCAGCAAACCTTAATGCTAATGGATTTGCTATTACCAACGTAGGCACACTTATAGGTAGTAATGTTCAAAGTCTTGTGTATGATGTTGATATCCGCACTATAAACGATTTATATATTAACTTAGACTTTGGCGAATTTGTAGAGAATACAAATAACTTCGTTGACTTCTTTAAGGGATTAGTTAATGCTGATTACGGCACTCTAACTGGTCCGACATTGATAAACACGGACGACGGGCTATTACCAACATTGTAAATTACGATAAATAGCTATGTAAGGATTTTTATATGGCAAGTATCTGGACACAACCAAACAACTACAAATTAAGAACACTTGTAGAAAGAGTGAAACTTGAGACAGGAGATTTTATTTTACCTGTGGACTCAAGTGCGACTATAACATTATTAGCAGGTGACTTACCTCCTGGACTAAGAATTGTCGGTACCGAAATAACTGGTACACCTTTTGAAGTTGAAATAGTAAAAGTATTTAAATTTGTTCTTAGAGCAAAAGTAGGAACTACTGTAGAAGATAGAACTTTTACAATAGATGTTACAGGACCAGATGAACCGTTTTGGATTACACAACCAGGACTTTTGCCAATTGGCGCAAACGAAAATTTATTTGTTTTAGACAATCAAATTATTGACTATCAGTTCTTAGCAATTGATGCTGATACAGCTGCAGGTCAAACATTAGAATACTATATTGTTCCTGGGGAGGGCACCTTACCGCCAGGACTTACACTAACAAACACAGGTAGAATACAAGGTGTTGTAGAACCTTTGCTTGCATTAGATAAAGAAGCAGCTAAAGGCGGATTTGACACAAGTCCATATGATGCTTATCCTAGCGATTTTTCAATTAAAGCAGATAGAGGTTTTGATAGTTATTTTTATGACAATGTGCGTTACGATACGCAATCAGATCCACAAATACCAAAGAAACTAAATCGTTACTATGAATTTAAAGTAACTATAAATGACGGTGTAACAGAGAATCCACCTAAAAGAAAATTTAAGATATATGTTGTAGGTGACGATTTCCTAAGAGCAGACAACACTATCATGAAAGTTTCAAATGGTGTGTTTAAAGCAGACAACACAAACATACGTCAACCTAAATGGTTAACACCTGCAGACCTTGGATACAAAAAATCAAATAATAATGCTACTGTTTACTTAGATGTTTATACTAGTGATACATTACAAGGTAACTTGTTATACAGTTTAGACGATGTTAACAACGACAATAGCGAAAGTATTTTACCACCAGGATTAAAACTAGATACTCTTAGTGGAGAACTAACTGGTCCTATTCCTTATCAGCCACAAAGTTTTAAAGACTACAAATTTACTGTTCGTGCAACACGTTACACAAACGACATAGATTATGCTGTAGTTACAGGCACATTTTACGAAGATACATTATCAGGCAAACGATCATTTAAAGTATACAAACTTCCTCTTAATGTACAAGACGGAATAACACTTAATGACGGTATTGATGACCTAAATGATTTAAAAGATCAAAACATTACATTAAATGGCAGACCTTACAAAGTAGAGTCAGTAGATGGTTCAGATGACGACTTCGATATAATCACACTCACTGAAACACTACGACCATTCTTAAGTTTTACTCTGTCACAAGACAGTCAAGCAAACAGTCAAAGTATATTTGTTGAAAAACTAAACAACTTTGAAAGACAACAATGGAAAGATAAAAAACTTGTTTACGATAACCAAAGTAGTACACCAGAAACTTACACAATACAAAGTGTATATGGTTACAAGCGTTGGCAGATCGCAAGTGCGACAGGCGATATTTCTATCAACTTTGAAGCTGGTGGCACAACGGCATTACCGTTTGGTCAAAACGAAACGCTATCTCAGAGTGTGATAAGAATATTCGAAGGTACAGATTTACCTGTTTTTGTAGACGCGGGCGCGACAGCAGGAAGTATAACTTTCTGGGCTCCAGATAATGCACTTACAAAAGAAGCAAGAATTAAGACTATCTTTACAGGTAGTGATTTAGTTTATACATTACTAGATGGTAATAAAGATCTAGTATATTTTGACAAACCATTAGAACCAGGCAGAACTTATATTACAGGACAAACTGTTAGTCTTGCATTATATGGAGATGGATTCTTTGAGAAAGAATTAATTACATATGCAAATGCTGATGTAAACAATCCTAGTACACCTAAAACATTTACTATTAGAATACTAGGTGAAGTAGACAGTGAGATTGAATGGATTACGCCTGCAGACTTAGGAAGCATTACAGCAAACTTTAACAGTACAAAGCGTGTTACAGCAAAAACAAACGTACCTGATACTAGACTAATATATACTATTGTGTCAGGACGCCTGCCAAACGGGCTTAGATTAGCTTACACAGGCGAAATAATAGGTAAAGTAACACAGTTTGGTACACTAGAAAATTTAGGACTAACAACATTCGATAATGCTGACTTTAGTTTAGACGGTGGCACAACATCAATAGATAGATCATATACTGTTAAAATTAAAGCAGAAGATAGATTTGGTTACAGTGCTATTGAAAGAGACTTTGTAATAGATGTAATTGACCAAGACGATACCCTTTACAGTAATTTGTATATTAGGCCAATGTTAGAGCCTACAATTAGAAAAGAGTTTAAACGTTTTGTAAGTAATCCAGATATATTTCCAACTACATCAATATATAGAGCAAGCGATCCTAACTTTGGAATACAAACTAAAGTTAATATGTTAGCATATGCCGGTATTGAAACTAAAAATATTGATGAGTATGTAGCAGCTACAGCAAAGAATCATAAACGTAGAAATTATAAAATAGGTGATGTAAAAACAGCCATTGCAAAAGAACCAGGTAGTAATGATATTGTATACGAAGTTGTATACTTAGAAATTATTGATCCTCGTGACAGCAAAAAAGGCAAAGTTGCAAATAACTTTATAGCACACCCGCAACCAGGAATAACAGCAGACAGTGTAGAGTACGAAGTTATTGATGATACAACAGCACAAGACAGTGGTTATGATGTTGCAAAAGTCGACGGACGTTTTAGAGATATAGACGTTACACTTGATCAAGGCGATGGGTTTAGCGTTGGTCTGCGTACAGGTGATGTAATACAAGACGTTGATAATGATGATATTGATGTTACACTTAGAGATGGTGTAACAGAAGTAAATATTGATGTTGATATAAGTGACTCAGAACCTATTAGACAGCGTTTAAGACAGAACGGTACAAATACTGTAAAAGCAGATACCGATGCTGTAATAGTAAACAATGCTAATGAAGTAAACATGTATATTAGTAATACAACTAATATGCGTGAGCAACTTGAAAAAATTGGCAAGAGCCAAAGACAATACTTACCGTTATGGATGCGTACAGGTCAAGACGGAAGTATTTCAGAACTAGACTATGTAACAGCAATACCTTTAGCATATTGTAAAGAAGGTAAAGCAAAACTAGTACAACAAAATGTTAAAAATGCACTTACAAATGGCGAGTTCGATTTTAAACAAATTAACTTCGATGTTGACAGATACATTGTAGACAGTGCAACAGGAATACAAGATGAAAGATATATTGTCTTTCCAAATTATATTTTTAATGTATAATACTAGATAAATAATATACCAGGAGAAAACAGATGGCCAGTAATATAGTAGATACAACAATTGACGAAACATATCCTGTCGCAGGTGTCGACAACGATAGTCAAGGATTTAGAGATAATTTTAATATTATCAAAGCAAACTTTGTATCGGCAAAAGCCGAAATTACAGAGTTACAAAGTAATGCGGTTCTTAAGAGTGCATTAACAGGTGAAACATTAGATAACGACTTTGGCGGTAATGAAGTTACAAATGCAGTGTTTAAAGATTGTGCAGAAGGCGTAAGTGCTAACGGTACTATTAACACACTACAGAACATAAGTTACTTAAATGGTGGATATCAAACAGGTACTGTTACAGGCAATCTTACTCTAACACTTGCTGATTGGCCGTCAGCTGGATATGCTAGAATGGTTGTAGAACTAGCAAGTGATACTAGCGATGCTAGAACAATTACATTTAGCGGTGAAAACACAGCACAGTTTAAGAAAATATCTACTGACTCTTGGGCATCAACAACAGCAACTGGTGTAGTAGCAACAGTTACACAGTCTAAAGAAATTTACGAATTTTGGACACACGATGGCGGATCAAACATCTATGCTAAAATTGTAGGAACGTTTATTTAATGTTTAATCCTTTAGTTGATGACTTCTCACTTCTATCAGATAGAGAAGTAGAAGAAAAACTATTTGATTTAAAAAGAAAATACTGGCAGACGCGAAACCCTTCCGTTCAAGAACAAATTTCAGTTATCATGAATATGTATTCAGAAGAAATGCATGTACGTAGTGCAAAAGCAATGCAAAAAACTAATGATGATTCGGAAAAAGGACTTGACAATCTGATTAATATCAGTTAAAATACTTGTATGCTTATGAAAACTGACGACTTAGGAATTCCACGATTCTCTAATAAGGATCTAATAGACATGATATACAGCGGCAACGCTGATAAGTGTCATGTTGTTCTATGTGAGCAATCGGACGATGTAGACAAGTTCAATGCCGCTATGGAAGAACAAGGCTTTGACAAACTCCAAAAGTATATCCCACTAGATGTAGATCAAAAGACTTTTGACAATGTATGTCAAAGTGAATGGTTTATGCCTGATGGATATAAAGAGCTAGATGTTGAAGCACATTTATTAGGTAAGATAGGCGACAACCCTCTGTTACCAGAGTGGGCCAGATGCTTAGAAGAATTAGAAGCATATAAACAACGTGATATGTATCCACTACTACGCTATATGATATATCTTGTAGACTATATGCGTGAGAATGATATTGTTTGGGGAGTAGGTAGAGGTAGTTCAGTAGCAAGTTATGTGCTATATTTGATAGGTGTACACAAAGTTAATTCAATTCAGTTTGACCTGGATTGGCGAGAGTTCTTAAGATAAATACGTATATAATAGGAGAGTTATTATGGCAATGAGACAAAAAGGTCAAAAGACCTACACAACAATGCAAGGCAAACAAGTTGATATGGATCTGTTGCGTAAGAAGAATGAACTTACTCCTGCAGTAGGAAATGCTCGTGTAAATGCACGTGGCGATGAACTAGGCGCAGGTGGTAAAATTGTTCGTAAGCGTGAACAAGTAATTAAAGATTATTACAAAGGATCTATGCCAGTAGCCGAAGAACCTACCATCAGTGTAAGTAATGTTGTTGCTGAAGAAGCACCTGTAGCACAAAAGGCTGTAAAGTCTAAAACTACTACAAGAGCACAGCAAAAAGTAGAAGCTGCACAACCAACAGAAACTGAACTCAAAGAGTTTGACGACATGGAAGATGGTTGGGTAGAAGACGAAGACGGCAACTTTGTACAAAAAGGTGACTAATGGCTAAGAACATTAATAAAATTATAGGCACACCCCAAGCGATTGGTAAGCGTCTACTTATAACCGAAATGGACTTCGGTGAACAAGTTACAGAAAGCGGTTTAATTATCGCAGGTGACGATGGTAAGACTAGAGGCATTTATCCTCGCTGGGGTAAAGTATATTCTAAAGGCCCTAGAAATACAGATGAATACGAAGTAGGACAATGGGTATTAGTCGAACACGGTCGTTGGACAAGAGCATTAGATGTCGAAACACCTGAAGGTGAAATTACATTTCACATGGTAGACGAAGATGGCGTTCTAGGCTATTCAGATGAAAAACCCGGTGGACTACGTATAGGCTCAGAATATACAGACGGTCCTGCAACAATTGATCCTGGATCATTTATTACACAATAAGGTAGAACATGACAAACGTATTTAGAGACATTGATACATTCGCTGTGGCTTGTGACCAACCACCAAGTGAAGCAAACTACAAAATGTATCTTGATTTAATTCGAGAAGAAGTAGGCGAACTAGAAGACGCTATTGCGGACAACGACAGAATCGAACAGTTAGATGCACTAATTGATATTCTAGTTGTTACACTAGGCGCTGTTCGAGCAGGAGGCTTTAAAGGCCAAGAGGCTTGGACTGAAGTAATGGACACAAACTTTGCTAAAATAGATCCAACTACAGGCAAAGTTATCAAACGTGAAGATGGTAAAGTACTAAAACCAGAAGGCTGGAAAGCCCCTGAACTTACCAAATTTATCTAAAAAAACACTTGACATATTCCCTTGTAGACGTTATAATATACATAATAGCGTTTACAAGGAGAATCTATGAGAATACCTAATCAAAGTTCTGGAATTGGTACAACAGGCCTCACTGGCATTGTTCTATTAATTGCACACATTACAGGGTACATAACAGGATGGGCTTGGCCCTTGCTGTATGTGCTATTAATTATTAGCGGCATTGGACAAGAAAACAGGAGTCTAAAATGATGCACGGAATGGTTGACTTAGAAACCTTAGACACTAGGCCTAGTTGTGTTGTTCTAAGTTTAGGTGCAATTAAGTTTGATCCAACAAGTAACACTGAACCACATAGTGAGCTGTATTTTAAAGTTTGCGTAGACGATCAAGATCGTTTGGGCAGAACTGTTAGCGATGACACTATTGAATGGTGGAGCAAACAAGATGCAAAAGCACGTGAAGAAGCATTTGATCAAACAGGTGCTATTAGTGTAGAAGAAGCACTAAAGCGTTTAGCTAAATGGTCTGTTGGTGTTGATACTATTTGGGGTCAAGGTTATGGATTTGATTTAACTATCCTTGAAGATATGTGTAGAAATATTGGTAAGCCAATACCATGGAACTTTTGGCAAATTAAAGACAGCAGAACATTATTCGGCTGTTGTAAAACTGATCCACGTAAATTGCTAGGACAAAATGATTTACACAATGCACTTGCTGATAGTTATTTCCAAGCAAGAGGCGTTCAATTAGCATACAAAGAGTTAGGACTACTAAAATGATGAGCCACAAAGCTAAAGAAGGCAACATGACTGAAGAACAACTAAAAGCGTATTTAGATAAAGGCGGAAAGGTTACTGTTTGTCCTCCAGGCGCACGTACTGAAAACATCGATTTCAAAGGTGGCTTCTATGGTAGGAAGCCAACAAAGAAAGAGGAAGAACAACAATGAAAGAACTATGGGTTGAAAAGTATCGTCCGAAAACAGTTAATGGTTATGTGTTTAGAGATGACGCACAGCGTAATCAAGTAAATACATGGATTAAAGAAAAAACTATTCCGCATTTGCTGTTTAGTGGTAATGCAGGTATTGGTAAAACAACACTTGCAAAATTATTGTTTAATGAATTAGAAATACAAGATTTAGATATTCTTGAAATAAACGCATCGCGAACAAACTCAGTAGATGATGTGCGTGATAAAATTGTAAACTTTGTACAAATGATCCCATTTGGGGACTTTAAGGTTGTGTTACTAGATGAGGCAGACTATCTTAGCCCAAACGCTCAAGCGGCGTTGCGTGGTGTTATGGAAGAGTATCATACTACTTCTCGTTTCATTCTTACTTGTAACTATCCAAATCGTATTATTCCCGCTTTGCATAGTAGGTGTCAAGGTTTCCACATTGCTAAAATTGACCAAACTGAGTTTACAGCTAGAGTTGCTGAAATACTTATTACCGAAGGTGTTACTCCTGATTTGGATACGCTCGATACCTACGTAAAAGCAACATATCCAGACTTGCGTAAATGTATCAATACTGTACAAATGAATGTACAGGACAACAGTTTGCTAAAGCCCAATGAAGGCGACACTGGCGAAGCTGATTGGAAACTTGATATGGTCGAACTGTTTAAAGCAGGTAAGATTCAAGAAGCACGTAAAATGCTATGTGGTGCTGTACGTCCAGAGGAAATGGAAGAGATCTATCGTTGGTTATATGACAACATTGAGTTGTTCGGATCTGAGGAACAGCAAGATCAAGCCGTGCTAATTATTAAGCAGGGGTTAGTAGATCATACACTGGTCGTTGACCCGGAGATTAACCTAGCGGCAACGCTAATTAGACTAGGACGACTATGAGTAGTAAAATAAAGAAAGATCTAAAAGCATTAGGTCTAATTGCAGGAACTAAGAAAACCAACCAAATGATAAAACTAGGAATTATTGGTAGCATAATATTGATAGCAATATTTTTAACCGTTGGAGTAAATGGTTGAGTTACTTAGTAACAGACAACTGTATTAAATGCAAGCACACCACTTGTGTTACAGTCTGTCCAGTTGACTGTTTTTATGAAGCAGACAACTTTTTAGCAATTAATCCAGATGAATGTATTGATTGCGGCGTATGTGTACCGGAGTGTCCTGCTGAAGCTATTGTAAGTGAATCAGATTTATCTCCGGAACTACGCGAAAAATGGGATGAGATTAATCGTAGAGTTTCAGATTGGAACGTTAACATAATTGACGAAAAAGAAGCATTAGCGGATGCTAAGGAATTTGACGGTTATCCAAACAAGTACGAAGAATTCGGTATTATACCAATTAAGGATATAACGTGATATCACCATGTATATCTGAGTGTGATAACAACGGAGAATTTTGTCCTGCTTGTGGTCGCACAATGGAAGAAAAGTTTGAATGGAAGGGCGGCGCTGATTTAAGTCGCAAGAAACAAATTTTGGAAGACTGCGGAAGCCGTTTACCAAAAAAAGACTTTGAGTATTGGGAAGAAATGTACGAGCTCAAAGTTGCCGAAAAAACGAGAGAAAAACTATGACTACACGGAATGAGATAACTGGAGATGAACTACGAAGTAAGACTTCTACAGAAAAGTATCGAGACAACTACGACAAAATTTTTGGTAAAAAAGATCAAAAGGTAAAACAACAAGATTTAACAGAGCTTAATGGTGACGGCAATAGAGACCGTGGCCGCAATGGAGAGGACCTAACTAACAATGGCTAAACTAGTAAGTTACAGCAAAGCAGCACCTGAATTCGAAGCAGAAGGTTTAACAGACCTACAAGAACTAATTGCATTTTGTGCAAAGGTATCGAACCCTGCCGCACAGATTAATACAGAAACAAGCGAACGCTTGATTAAGTATTTGATTAAACATGCACATTGGTCACCACTTGAGATGGTTAACGCTGTTATCGAAATTGAAACTACAAGAGACATTGCACATCAAATTGTGCGGCATCGTAGTTTTGCATTCCAAGAGTTTAGTCAACGTTATGCTGAACCAGGCGAAATGGGTGAAGTGTTTATCACAAGTGAAGCACGTTTACAGGATAATAAAAACAGACAAAACTCAATTGAAGTAGACTTGTCAGAAGAAGGCATGGCTGAGCTGGTTGTTAAGTGGGAAGAAATGCAACAGGATGTATGTTATACTGCAGGTAAAGCATATGATTGGGCTATTGCTAATGGCATTGCTAAAGAAGTAGCACGTAAAGTATTACCCGAAGGTCTTACTAAAACAAGACTGTATATGAACGGTACATTGCGTAGTTGGATACATTATATTGAATTACGTAGTGCAAATGGTACACAAAAGGAACATATGGATGTCGCAAAAGCATGTGCAAAAGTTATTGCTGAGATATTTCCGTTAGCTGAGGACTTGTGCTAGGGCACAGTTACTACGGCAAAGTTCTTCCAGACCAATTTAAATATGTAAAGAAATTTGCGTGGTCGCCTACTATATCTAATAGTGGCAAACGTATATGGTTGTCTAACTATTATATTAGACATACATTCTATGACAACAATGGAAGACCCCCTATAAAAGGGCCTAGTTGGGAATGTATCTTTACTAAGAATGAATACTTACTAATACAAATAAAGGGAGCTTAATGCTCCCCCTATCCTTTTAACAGTTATTCGTCTCCATATATTTGGAGGACCTCTTTAACAGCCTTATGTCTTTCAATGTCTCCTTGTTCAAACTGGACTATGTCCAAATAAGATACGTTACTTGGTTGCAACAGTTTCATAAAGTTTAATAAACCGTTGTCCTTGAGCCTATCTGCTTGCGCTAAATCGCCTGTGACAGCCATCATTGAGCCTTCGCCTAGTCTTGTAAGTAACATTTTCATTTGGTTATGTGTAGTATTCTGCATTTCGTCAGCTAATATAAAACTCCTTTTAAATGTTCGACCTCTCATAAATGCTAAAGGTGCGATTTCGATGATTTGTTCTTCAATCATTCCTTCAATTTCTTTAGCACTAAAGTACTCACGTAACACATCAAAAATAGGTCTTGTCCATGGTGCCATTTTTTGTTCTAATGTACCTGGTAAGAATCCTAAATCTTCGTCTGCTGATACAGCAGGCCTTGTTACGATTATACGATCAATTACTCCATCCTTAAATAGTTTTACAGCAACTTGCACAGCCAAAAGAGTTTTGCCTGTTCCTGCTGGACCGACGCCAAAGACTATGTCTTTTGTAGGATCTAGCAGTTTTAACACGTATGCTTCTTGATTTCTATTTCTAGGTAGTATTTGTATTTGTTTTTGTGGTTTTTTGTGGATATTAATGTCTACGACATTTTGAAAGTTGGGATTTGCGTTATTACGCTGTTTCCTTTTTGCTCCCATTAAGTTTCCTCCTATGGAATTTTGTGGTGTAGAAAGTATCTTCTACAAAAGTATTTACCATTTGGTACGTATCGTAAAACTGTCTGTTATGAATTCAAGTCTGATAAATAAGTATAGCGGAGAGTACAGATGCAAGATACTTTAGATTTAATAAAAAACGTAGAAAACATATACAACAGTGACAATGCCTTTCAAGTACTTAAAGACTTTGAAAGAGTGTTAGATGAACTAGACTTATATGTTTACGAAAATTGGAAAGATGGTGAATTACTATCAGGTCCTAACATAACAAGACATTGGATTGCATGTTCCTTTATATGGGACAGAGATCAAATGCCAGATCCTATGGGTGGCAAGAGATTAACAGATTACGATTGTAAAGTATCTTATAAAAAAGATGATATGATTGTACCTCGTAAAATTAAACAGCCAAGCGATATGCGTTCAGGCACTAAAAAAGGTAAATTAGATAGGAAGCCTATTTGGGTAGTTAACATCGAAATGCCTAAGAGCTTGTTACAAGACATATATGGTGGTTATAAAGAAACAGTTCTTTCACCAGCAAATGATCAAACTACACAAGCACAACAAGAACCACAACAGGCTGACGTTGAAGCACAACCAGAAGGCATGGAGGAACTAGCATAATGGGATTACTTGCCGCAGATTTAAAAAATATGGTATACGACATATTTGAGATTGACTCATTCAAAAGTAAAATGGGCGATGACAGAGATATTGTTACACTTGCATTCAGTGTTAGAGAAAAAGAAGCCGCAAAAGACTTAGAAAACTTTTTAGAAAAAGGTTACGATTTTGTACTAGATGCAGACGCTACGGCAGGCGAACAATCAGACGGTACATACAAAGTATTTGTTGAAATGGAACGTAATAGTCATATACCAGATCAAATTATGGAAATTGCAGACGGTGTTTGTAAACTTGCAGACTGTGAAGGCTTAAAGTATAGATACTATAAAGATTTTAAATCTAAGGATTTATCAACAGATTCTATAATTGAAGAAGTTCCTTTAGATAACAATACATATGATATATTAATATCAGAGACTAGTTTAAATAACTATAAAGATTTCTTTAATAAAAGTTATTTAGAAGAGTCGTTCATGACAGGTGATGTTCTTACACTGAAAAAGGTGTACGCAGACCCAATCCAATTCCAAGTCAAAGACTTCGGCGAAACTGTAGAAACAATAAAGAACATTACTGAAAGAATCAATACAAATGACTTTGCAGAAGTTATCTTTTTGAGCAAATACCTTGGTGATTATAACATAACTAAGTTTGGTAATAAGTTTTCACTAGACAACAACGGATCTACACTAGTTGTAGAGAGACTACAAAAGTAGCACAACATTAGGAAGTAACATGGAATTTGAATTTACTAAAGAACAGCTTGGAAAAATTATCCCAGGCAACAAAGACGTAGATGCATGGTACGAAGCACTAGTTGCAATTATGCCAAAATACGAAATTACTACAAAAAGACGAGTAGCACACTTTTTAAGCCAGTGCGCTCATGAATCAAACAACTTTCGTAGCCTACAAGAAAACTTAAATTATAGTGAAAAAGCACTTAATGCTGTATTTGGTAGATACTTTGGCGCAGCGCCTAAGCGTAATGCAGCCGAGTATGCACGTAATCCTGAAAAGATTGCAAACTACGTATACCAAGATGAATTCCGTAAGTACAAAATGGGTAATGTTAATGAAGGTGATGGTTGGTTGTTCCGCGGACGTGGATTAAAACAATTAACAGGCCGTGAAAACTATACACGTTTTGGTGCAAGCATAAACATTAGTGCTGAAGAAGCTGCGGTATATGTAGCAACTCCAAAAGGCGCTGTTGAATCAGCATGCTGGTTTTGGAATGCAAACAAACTAAACACTATTGCTGATACAGATGACGTTGTTAAAATGACTAAAAAGATCAACGGTGGAAATATTGGACTAGCCGATCGTCAAACACGTTACTCAAAAGCAATGACAGTACTAGGTGACCCAGTATCATTAGAAATAGACTTAGGCGATGATGATTTTGAAATAGAAGACATTGGTGTTCTACGTAAAGGTTGCAGAGGCGAAGGTGTTAAATTAATGCAAGAAGCATTAGGTATAGGCGCAGACGGTGTATTTGGTCCAGGTACTGAACGTGCATTAAAAGAGTGGCAAAAAGGCAAAGGTCTAGTAGTAGACGGAATTGCTGGTCCTGCAACACTCGGTGAACTATTAGGATAAAACTATGTATATAGATGTAATAATGGAAGCATTAAAAGATCATTTTGGTGCTGATAAAGAATTTACCCCTTCGACACACTTTTTAGACCACTTAGACGGAGACGAGATAGACATTGTCGAAGTCACTGTAAAAGTAAGTGAAAAGTTAGAGATTGTAATTCCAGAAGAAGACTGTTTTGACATTGCAACAGTTGGCGATCTTATTAAAGTTGTAGGGAAACAAGTGAATGTTTAGTAGTGTTCGAATAGCATTATTTTTAGTTATATTAGCAAGCGCCGGTGGCGGGTATTGGTACGTAAAAACATTACAAGCCGACCTTGCTACAGCAAAAGAAAATATACTAAAATTAAATGATGCTGTTTCTGAACAAAAGGCTGTTATAGAACAACAGGTCGCAGACTTTGAAGCCATTACTAGTATACGTAATGACCTTGAAGATACGAATAGAATGCTAGAAACTGCAAATAGAAACTTAAATGAAAAGTTTAATAAACTAAATGCATCTGGCGAAAGACGAGACATTGGTGCATTGTCCACAACGAGACCAAAGTCAATAGAAAGAATTTTAAATAAAGATGAAGTTAACGAAAGACGTTGTTTTGAAATTATTCAAGGCGCAGAGTTAACTGAAGAGGAGTTAAATGCTACAAAGAAGTCACAGATCAATACTGTTTGTCCTGAGCTTGCTAATCCTAACTACGTTCCTTACTAGTTGTAGTACGATTCAGCCGTTAGAAGTTTTCAAGACAGAAGTAGAACGTCGACCTTTAAACTTGCCTTTGCCTGCACCAGCAGAACTTGAACAAGTTCGTTGGATTATTATTAACAGGGAAAATGCAGAGGAAGTGTTCTTAGACTTAGAGAGCAAAAATATTGACCCTGTAATAATAGGATTAACTGATGAAGATTACGAAAACTTCAGAATGAACTATGCACAAATTCGTGCATATATGATTAAACAAAATAAGATTATTGATGCTTATAAAGAGTATTACGAAAGTGAAACTCAAGAGGTTGACAAACAAGAATAGTTTTGTTATACTATTAAAATAATAACTAAAAACTTATGGCATATTCACAAAAAGTAGTAGATCGTTTCGAAGACGTTCTAAACAATCCAGCAAAGCATGGCGTTGGTCGCTTTGATCCAAAAGATCCCAATATAGCAACAGGAATGACAGGAGCACCAGCGTGTGGCGATGTCATGAAACTTGATCTTAAAGTAGATCCTGACACCGATACTATACTAGATGTAAAGTTTAAAACATACGGCTGTGGCAGTGCTATAGCAAGTTCAACAATGTTTGTTGAAATGCTTACTGGTCTTACAATGTCTGAAGCATTAGAAATAAAAGATAAAGACATAGCCGAAGCACTGGAATTACCACCTATTAAGTTACATTGTAGTGTATTAGCAGAAGACAGTATTAAACAAGCCTTAAAAGATTGGGACGAAAAAAAATCAAAACGCAAACATAACGGAGGGCCTGAATAGTGCCAGCAAAATTTAAACCATCACACACAGTAAGAGACAAGAATACTGGAAGAAATAAGGTAGAACACTTTTATTTAAAATCTACACCAAAGCAAGAACTATTAGACTACTTAGAAAACAGTAATGCAATGCCTAAAATAAAAGTTAAAGTAAAAAGAGAACTTGTTCGTAGAGGTCACACATGTTAGAGATACTTGGCATTACATTTATCTTGTTTATAGCCCTAACTAGTTTTGTCGCATTAACATATTGCTTGTTTGATTTATTATATAGCAAAGCAGGTGGAACTAAAGGACTTGCAGAAGTACCTTTCACTAGTCCAATCAGCGGCAAAGTTCGTACAGCAAAACAATCACGTCAGGATCACATAGTATGATCAATTGGCTTAGTGATCTACTAGGCCGTTGGTTAGAACGTTCGTGGCAACGCAAAGCAAACAAGTTTCAAGAAAGATACCCCCGTTACCGAAAGTAACACGTTTTTTTATCAAAGAGATAAATATGGTTGACTTATAAGGGTTTATAAGTTAAAGTAATATTTATTTGATGAAACCTACGAAAAAGAACATAAGTACGCTTCGAGAACACCTCGAAATTACCACCCTGGTGAGTATATTTGTTTTAGCTCTTATGGGAGTAAACACACACATTTAAACACAGAGAAGAACTTACACATGACACAGATGATTTTAAAATTAAAAGAAGACAAAAGGGTATGCGCCTTTTGCGATATAGTAGAGGCACTGTTTTTTATGGCAATGCCGATTGCTTTACCCTGGATGATTATGCATCTCACCTACACGTACTAATGAAATATCAAAAAGCTACACCTGAGCAAGTCAAGGAGTGGCACGAAACAGACTATTGGATGAAAATGGACTTTGATCCAATAGTTATGTTTGTTGCTATACCAACTATTATACAAGTAATGGTGGTTGGATTCATGTTCGGCGTAATGGCTATCAATAATTTGATTTTTTAGAGACATATTCAACACATAAATACATACACTAAAAGAGGACGCAGCCGTGGCGTATTCAAAAGAAGTGTTAGACCATTACGAAAACCCTCGTAATGTTGGTAAGTGGGATCCCGCAGATAATATCGGAACTGGAATGGTAGGAGCTCCTGCCTGTGGTGACGTTATGCGTTTACAAATTAAGGTAGAAGAAGGCATCATTGTTGATGCTAAATTTAAAACCTATGGATGTGGTAGTGCTATAGCAAGTAGTAGTCTACTCACTGAATGGGTTAAAGGAATGACCTTAGATCAAGCAAGCGAAATAAAGAACACCCAACTTGCTACAGAACTTGCCCTACCTCCAGTAAAAATACATTGTAGCGTACTAGCAGAAGATGCTATTAAAACAGCTATTGCAGACTATAAATCCAAGTAAATTCTACTAAATACACATAGTTAACAAAAGAGGGTAAACTATGTGGGAAATGATTGAAAGAATGGCGGATGACCGCTTGTGGATTTACACAGCACTAGCGGGATCGTTATTTGGTGCAGGATTTTTGTTCTGGTTTAAAGATACAAGAATGGCAACATGGGCTGTAACAAAGTTTGATTCCATTTTAGAGTACTTGGCAGTACGATGGGGTTGGACATGGTTACAAAATGATCCAAATGCTTGGCGTAAAAAATATCCACACGTAACAAAAAAGATAGATGAGCTAGAAGCACGTCTTGTTAAATTAGAGGGAAAGAAAAAGAAATGAGCGACACTCAAACTAAAAAAGTAAACATTGAACTTGAAGTAGATACAACTACAATAGACAGTTCTAAGAACAAATATCAAAGTCTTATTGACATGGCTAAAGCCGTCGATGCTTGGAGAATTTTCCCAAGACTATTTTTAACAGTTTATATTATATTACTATACAAATGTGTAATTTGGTATATGGAACTAGGCTCTCCTACAATGGAACAATCAGGTTTAATTAGTATCGTAGTTGGTGCTGGTGCAGCATGGTTTGGATTGTACACCGGAACTAGTAAGAAGTAGTACTCTAACAAATAAGTATTAGTATGGATCACTATTCTGTACTAGGCGTTACTAAACAATCTTCTGATAAAGAGATAAAAACTGCATTTAGAAAACTTGCGGCGAAACACCATCCTGACAAGGGTGGTGATCATCAAGAATTTATCAAAATCAAAGAAGCATACGAAACACTCAGCGACCCTGCTAAAAGACAACAATATGATAATCCTCAACCACAAGGATTTGGCGGCAATGGTTATCAAGGTGGGTTCAACTTTCGAGATATGAATCCAGACATGCAGGACATTTTTGGACAAATGTTTCGTAATGGTACTGACCCTTTTAGAGCGCCACCAAGAAGAAACAAAGATATTACAATAGCAGCCAAAATAACATTAGAAGATATTATTACTGGTAAAAATATGTTAGCAAGTTATAGGCTAAGATCGGGTAATAAAGAAACAGTTGACATTCATGTTCCGCCGGGCATGCGAACTGATGATGTTATTCGATACCAAGGCTTAGGTGATGACGCACTAAACTTTGCTAGGGGCGACTTACATGTTAAGATACAAATTCTAAAACATGACCACTGGCACAAGGAAGGGCAACATGTTTACAGAGAATATTTAGTAAATGCTCTTGACTTAATTGTAGGAACCAGTATAATAGTACACACGCTAGATGGTAAAAAATTAGATCTTAAGATACCACCAGGTACACAGTCAGGTGGAAGGTTTAATATAGCACAACATGGCTTGCCAGACAGAGGAAGTAACATCAGAGGCAATGCATATATAATAGTAAATGCTGATATTCCTAAGATTACTAACGAAGGAGTGTTAGACTACGTAAAAAGTATTAAGAAAATAATAGAAAGCGACAATGAAACTACTTAAATCACCGAACACATGGTTACAAAAGGAAGTAGAGCCTTTTGACTTTGACAAATATAATGCTAAAGAAGTATCAGAAAGTATGATAGCTCTTATGGCTAAAGAAGGCGGCATAGGACTTAGTGCTAACCAAGTAGGTTTGAACGCTCGTATATTTGTTATGAAGCCTCACTTACTAGAGGACAACAGTCCGCTTACTGTTATTAATCCTACTATTGATAAAGTAAGTATAAATCAGGAAACAATGCCTGAAGGTTGTTTAAGTCATCCTGACTTGTTTCTTAAAGTTCCAAGACCAAAAGGTGTAGTTGTAAAATTTCTTGACATTGATGCAAAAGAGTGTATAATGGAGTTATACGATTTAGATGCTAGATGCTTTTTACATGAATATGATCATCTTGCAGGCATCGAATTCACTAACCGAGTATCAAGATTAAAACTAGATATGGCACGAAAGAAACAAACTAAAATTAGGAAAACTATAAATGGTTGAACCAAGCAAAGAACTACAATTAGTATTTGAAAAGTCAATTAACGATGCAAAAAAACTTCAACACGAATATGTTACCGTAGAGCATATTTTGTTTGCCATGCTTTGTGAAGAAAACTTTGAAAACGTTATCACAGGGTACGGAGCAGATCCCACTTTCTTAAAAAGTAACTTAGAAAATCATCTTAAAACAGCACTAGATGACATTAAAATTTTAGAACCTCAGAAGCCTAAAAAAACACAAGCCGTAGAACGTGTTCTTAATAGAGCATTTACACAAGTATTGTTCAGTGGACGTAGTAACATTGAACTAAGTGACGTGTTTATTAGTATCCTAAGCGAAAAGAAATCTATTGCAACATATTGGATTGAAAAAGCAGGTATTACTAAAGATAGATTTGCTGATTATGTGTCAAGTGAAATGGAAGAAGACTATGAAGATGAAGAATTAAGTGGTGCAGCGGCTAAAGCACTACGTTCATTTACAACTAATCTTAACGAAGAAGTTGCAAAGAATAAGATTGATCCAATCATTGGACGTTCTGAAGAGTTAGACAGCATTGCACTAGCACTAGGACGTAGACAAAAGAACAATGTACTACTTGTAGGTGATCCTGGTGTTGGTAAAACAGCAATCGCAGAAGGATTAGCATATAAAATTGTAAATGATGACGTACCAGAGTTCTTAAAAGAGTATGAAGTATATAATCTAGACATTGGTAGTATGCTTGCAGGTAGTAAGTATCGTGGAGACTTTGAAGAAAGACTAAAACTAGTTCTTAAAGGCCTACAAAAGAAAGGCAAAACTGTTATGTTTATCGACGAAGCACACATGATGAATGGTGCTGGCGCAGGCGGACAAGAAAGATCAAACGATTTGGCTAATATGTTAAAGCCAGCACTTGCAAAAGGTAACTTAAAAGTTGTTGCTTCTACTACTTGGGAAGAGTTCCGTAAGAGCTTTGAAAAAGATCGTGCGTTGATGCGTAGATTTCAACGTGTTACAGTAGACGAACCAAATACTGAAACAGCAAAAGACATCCTACGTGGTATTAAGAAGTACTATGAGGACTATCACCAGACTGTAATTACAGAGCAAGCAATTGAAGCGGCTGTAAAACTAAGTGTTAAGTATCAAACAGATAAAAAATTGCCCGATAAAGCAATCGACTTGATTGATGTTGCATGTTCACGTTTTAATTTGAAAGATCCTGAGACTGAAAAACTAGTTACTGAAGAAGAAATTCAGTTTGAACTAGCAAAAATGATTAACATGCCTATTGAAAACATTGCTGAAAAGGAATCAGGTAACTTACAACACTTAGAAACTAACATGAAGAAAAGTGTATACGGACAAGATCAGGCAATTGAAAATATTGTAGACAAAATACTTGTTGCACAAGCAGGCTTGAAGCCAGATGATAAGCCCATTGGTAGTTTTATCTTTATGGGACCAACTGGTACAGGTAAAACTGAAACAGCAAAATCACTTGCTGAAGAACTAGGCGTAAAACTTGTACGTTTTGATATGAGTGAATACCAAGAAAAACATAGTATTGCTAAACTTATTGGTTCACCTCCAGGATATGTTGGCTTTGACGATGACGCAGGACAGTTAATTACAAAGTTACAAGAAAATCCTAACTGTGTATTACTATTAGATGAGATTGAAAAGGCACACCCAGACGTTTCACAAATACTTTTACAGTTAATGGACAATGGTAAAGTAACAGGGTCAAATAGTAAAGAAGCTGATGCACGTAATTGTGTACTAATCCTTACAACTAACCTTGGTGCAAGTGATGCAGAAAAGAATCTAATTGGATTTAACGATGAGTTTGAAGTTGAATATGAAGACAAAGCTCTTAAGAAGTTCTTTGCTCCTGAGTTCCGAAACAGACTTGATGCAACTATTGTGTTTAAGAAACTAAGCAAAGAGATTATGATGAAAATCGTAGGCAAATTCTTAGTAGAACTAAAAGACATGATCAAAGACAAAGGTGTACAAATTACAGTGTCTGATGAAGCATTAGATTACTTGGTTGACAAAGGCTTTGATCCTAAGATGGGTGCAAGACCGTTAGCAAGAGTAATTGATAACGAAATCAAACGTCCTTTATCACGTCAATTACTGTTTGGTGATCTTAAAAATGGTGGTAATGTAAAAGTTACTGTGTCAGAAAACTCCAACAGTTTAGACTTAGAATGTGTTGGTGAAGCTCTTGTTAAACTGTGAGACTAACAAACTTTTTTACCGTAAATACCTCTACAAGGTAGTGGTCAAGAATCACGTTGCGACTATGTTTAGGGATAAAAACCTTAATCATGCTCGCAACGAGCTTGACCGTATGCAAACACAACTACTAGAAGAAAAGCGTATAACACAAACATACGGTATACGTCAAACATATGTATCACAACAAGACTTTGAAAGTTCCAAACTTCTATTAAGTATCTTTTCTAGTGCTAAACCTTATGACTATAAACTTAGAATAGAAGGCAGTAACATGAGCATATACTCTAATGAGTTAGACTTTATGCATAACATCTGTTCTAAAGTACAAGTACAAGAATTTTGGCAACCTAATAACAATTATAAAGATAAATTAGACAAAGATATTATACTTGTTGATCAACCTTTTGATTATGAATTCAAAGTTACGTTTAATCAAAACACTATAGACCCTACATTTGCTAACTGGGTAAAACGCAATACTAATAAAATTAAAATAGGTAACAAAGCGTTACAAGCGGCTACAGACGGCTACGCACAAGGTTTATACTTTTATATTCGTAATGAAAAACTGTTACAACTAATTAGTTTAATGATCGGACACAATTTTCAAAGCGTACAAAGAATCGTGTGTAAGCAAGATCTAGATAAATAACTATATGCCAAGCAATAGTGAAACAATTTTAACAGCAAATACACACCCAGGAGGCGGTACTACTGAGACTGTCACAGGTGATAAATTCAAAGGAGACGGCTACTACGGACGTAGTGACGGCCTTCATACAGTACAAGTAGATCTTAACGGGTTTATTGGGAAAGTAGCTATGCAAGGAACACTTGCAACTAACCCAGTAGAAGCTGACTGGTTTACTTTAGTTTTAGACTCCGGTAAACAAAGTGTTGACACTACTGGTTTAGTTGCAACTCAAAGCATTACTTCTGTAGAATATACTAGTGCTACTACTAATACTAAAAACTATAATTTTACTGGAAACTATGTTTGGGTAAGAACATACGTTAGTAATTGGACTGACGGCACAGTTAACAGCATAAGATTAAATCATTAAGGGCGTAATAGATGGCAAAGCAAACGATAAATTTAGGAACAGGCGAATTAACCGGAGACGGTGAAAGTATTCGTTCTGCGTTTGATAAAGTTAATGATAACTTTGACGAAGTATACGCAAGAGATTTAAACACAGACGCACAAACACTTTCGATAGATGGAAATACTATATCCATAACTGGCGGCAATAGTGTTACTATTGCTCCAGCTGTTTCGCTAGACGGTGATCTTACAGGTAGTGTGTTTGGTGATGATAGTACATTACTAGTAGATGGAGTTAGCAATAAGATTGTTGGTCCAGTAGATACAGCAAGTGTAGATGCAGTAAGTTTAAGAACAAGTGCGACAAGTATAGCACTTGGTAGAGATGCAGGTAAAACTAATCAAGCAAACC
>Ga0233438_10000655_pt1 | contig 42502 bp, 37 predicted proteins | sample SI_123_September_FD_182720 | JGI IMG/M metagenome (GOLD analysis project Ga0233438, IMG submission 182720) | Seawater microbial communities from Saanich Inlet, British Columbia, Canada - SI_123_September2016_10_MG | ecosystem: Environmental > Aquatic > Marine > Inlet | place: Canada: British...
AGATAGTGACGGATGTGCAGATACAGAACCACATAAAAGATATACCAGCCAATGTAAATCTGGATTGTTAAATGATTGTACAGGAGCTACTTTTGGGGACAATACAGCCAAGAACTTTATGTCTTACGCTTCTTGTCAAGACAGGTTAACATCCGACCAGAAAACAAGATCAAGAGCAATGCTAGCTACTAGCGGAATAAGTTTGATTTATTCTAAAGGTGATGAAGCACCAATTATAAGTTCTGGTTCTTTAGCTAATGCCAATTGTATTCCTCAGAGTTCATCCACTGCAACAAGCGGAGGATATGGTGGGATTATGAATTTTACTATTATCAATGAATTTTCAGCATCAAGTTCCAATACTCAAAATGATGGTGGTTATCTTGACTACACTACCAACTGTTTAAATACTATCTCTTTAGACGAGGATAGTACTTATAATTTTGAACTAACTACTTGGTATAACGGTCATGATTTCAAAGGTTATATTGATTTTAATAATGATGGAGATTTTCTGGATGCCAACGAAGAAGTTTTTTCTGGTGCCAATCCTCCTAATACAAATGGAGCAAATGGAACTAATACATCTACTGGTAATGGGATACTAACTATACCAATTGCAGATGGAGCAAACGTATTGGCTAATACTCCTCTTAGATTAAGAATTATTAGTGAATTAACGTCTGTTACTGGCACTATAACTGACGCCTGTTATAATCCACTTTATGCACAAGCGGAGGATTATCAATTGGTTATAAATCAATCTGCTGTTACATTAACAGCCGATTTCTCTGCTAGTGACTCTACGTTTTGTCAAGGAACTAGCATTACTTTTACAGATTTATCAACAGGAAGTCCAACATCATGGGCATGGGACTTTGGTGATGGGAATACTTCCTCTTTACAAAACCCTACTCATAATTATGCATCAGTTGGAACTTACGATGTTTCTCTTTTAGTTACTATCAATAATGGAAGCGACAGCGAAACCAAAACTGGTTTTATTACTGTAAATACCAACCCAAATATTAATGCTGGAATAGACCAAACTATTTGTGATGGAAATAATGCAACTCTAAATGCAACTAGCGGCCAAAACTATGTAGCTGGAGTTACTGCAGCAGGAGCTTCAGACTATATATTGTCAGGTGCTTTTTCTGGAAACGATCCTTCTATAAATATTTCACTTGGAGACACACTTACTTTTAATGTTAATTCTCCAGGCCATCCATTTTTAATAAAAACCACTAATACAACTGGCACTGCAGATGCAGTTACAGTTACCAACAATGGTACTTCTTCTGGCACAATAATTTGGTCACCAAATTCAGTAGGAACCTATTATTACATATGTGAATATCATGCGGGAATGGTTGGCACTATAACTGTTGGGGCAAGTAATGTAAATTATACTTGGAGTAATAATATTACAAACGGAACTTCATTCACACCTACATCTACAAATACTTACACAGTTATTGGAACAGATGGTAATGGTTGTTTTTCAACAGACAATGTTACTGTAAATTTAATTTCAAATTCTACTAGAATAGATGTAATTACTGCTTGTGATAGCCTTATTTGGATAGACGGAATAACTTATTCAGCTAGTAATAATACGGCAACATATACATTGACCAATGCTGCTGGTTGTGATAGTGTGGTAACACTCGATTTAACAATCAATAATTCCACTACTGGAACTGATCTAATTACAGCATGTCATAGTTACACATGGATAGATGGAAATACTTATACCTCAAACATCAATACAGCTACTTTTACATTACAAACAGCAAATGGTTGTGATAGTGTTGTTTCTTTGAATTTAACAATCAATAATTCCACTACTGGAACTGATCTAATTACAGCATGTGATAGTTACACATGGATAGATGGAAATACTTATAATTCAAATAACAATACATCTACTTTTACATTACAAACAGCAAATGGTTGTGATAGTGTTGTTTCTTTGAATTTAACGATTATATCTGGTTCTTTATCGGAAGAAACTATATCAGCTTGCGATAGTTTAGTATGGTCTGTAAATGGAAATACGTACACCCAAAGTGGAATATATTACGATTCAATACAAAGCTCAAATGGTTGTGATAGTGTATACAAATTAGATTTAACCATTAATCAAAGCTCAAATACAACTGATTTACTCACACAATGCGATAGCTTAATTTGGATAGATGGAATTACTTACACAGCTAGTAACAACACTGCAACCTATACCTTAAATAATGCTGATGGTTGCGATAGTTTAGTTACTTTAAACTTAACAGTTGACTATTCTTCGAATAGTTTAGTAACCGAATCTTCTTGTAATAGCTATTCTTGGAATGGACAAACACTATCAGCTTCTGGAATATATGTAGACACTAACGTAAATGCTGCAGGTTGTCCACAATATGATTCTTTAGATTTAACCATTACAACCACTCCAAATATAAGTAACGAAGTAGTTTGCGATTCTTTTGCTTGGAATGGAAATAGTTATACTACTAGCGGAACTTTCACCAACTCTTCCGGTACTTGTGTAGATACTTTAAACCTTGTTATAAATAATTCCAGTTCTTCTACATCAAGTTTATCTTCTTGCGGAGACATTTCATGGAATGGATCAACTTACACGGCAACAGGAATTTACAGTTTCATTACCACTAATTCTGTAGGCTGTGATAGTACTGCCACTTTAGATCTTACTATAGATTCTACTGTTTTTAACCAAGTAAATATTACTGCTTGTGACTCTTACTCTTGGAATGGAATGGCATACACAACTAGTGGAATATATTACGACAGCTTACAAACATCAAATGGCTGTGATAGCATTATTACTTTAAACCTTACAATAAATAATTCTCATTCTGATGAAGACAGTATTACTACTTGTAGTTCTTACTTTTGGAATGGAACATTTTATAATCAATCTGGAAGATATTACGACAGCTTACAAACATCTAATGGCTGTGATAGCATTATTACTTTAAATCTTACAATAAATAATTCTCATTCTTCGATTGACAGTATTACTGCTTGTAGTTCTTACTTGTGGAACGGGACATCATATACTCAATCTGGAACATATTACGATAGCCTACAAACACTAACTGGCTGTGATAGTATTTTGGGATTAAACTTAATTATTGATTCTGCTGTAGTTAACCAATTAAATGTTACTACTTGTGATTCTTACTCTTGGAATAATAGTACCTACTCTGCCAGTGGAACATATGTAGATACTTTATCTACTAGTGCTGGTTGTGATAGCATTGTTACTTTAAACCTTACAATAAATAATTCCTTTTCTTCGGTTGACACTATTAGTTCATGTAATAGCTATTCTTGGAACGGAAATATGTATTCTCAATCTGGAACATATTACGATAGCCTACAAACACTAACTGGGTGTGATAGTATTTTGGTATTAAGCTTAATTATTAATTCTGCTGTAGTGAACCAAATAAATGCTACTGCTTGTGATTCTTACTCTTGGAATAATAACACCTACTTTGCCAGTGGAACATATATAGATACACTATCTAATAGTGCTGGTTGTGATAGCATTGTTACTTTAATTCTCACAATTAATAATTCCTTTTCTTCGGTTGACACTATTAGTTCATGTAATAACTATTCTTGGAACGGAAATATGTATTCTCAAAGTGGAACATATATAGATACTCTTCAATCTATATCAGGATGCGATAGTATAGCTTCTTTACAACTTACCATTATAGAAAGTTATATAATTGAGGATAGTGTAAGTTCTTGTGGTAGTTTCCTTTGGAATGGAGTTTTAATCGATTCTTCTGGAACATATATAGATACTCTTCAATCAATCGCTGGTTGCGATAGTATCAACATCCTTTATTTAGATGTCAATGATAATACTTCAGCACCTCTAACTCTTGAACTGCTCTTAGACGATTATTGCTTGGAAACATTTTGGACTGTAAAAGATAGCCAAGATTCAATTTGGTATAGTGAGGGCCCTTACGATTGCAATCCTAGTGGTGGAGGAAATCAAGCAAACACAATAATTATTAAAGATATTTATCTAGAAGAAAATGAGTGTTATACTTTTGAGCTTAACGATGTATATGGTGACGGATTAAGTGCTTCGTTATGGAACGGAACAGATGGCAACTGGACTTTACAGGATTTAAATGGAAATATAGTTAGTCAAGGTCAAGGTGATTTTGGATTTATTACAGCTAATAGCTTTTATGTAAGTCAATCTACACCTTCTTTCATAAATGAAAAAAATTCTAAATTGGAAGTTCTAGTGTATCCAAATCCATTTTCAAAAACTACCACAGTTAGAATTATAAATGGTAAAGGACCTTATTTATTAGAGCTAATTGACATAAGGGGAAGGGTTGTTAAATCTTTATCTTCTAATCAAGAAGAGTTCCAACTATACGATATTAATTCTAATAGTGGTATATATTGGTTGAAAATTAAAAATCAATCAAATTTTAAACCAATAAAGCTAGTTATAGAATAATTATTAGATTTGCGCCATAATAAAATTATGGATTTAAAAGACATCATATCAATTTCTGGAAAATCTGGATTATTCAGCACAGTTGGAAAATCCAAAAATAACGTGATTGTAGAATCAATCATTGATAAAAAGAGATTTCCAATATTTAATACTAATAGAATTAGTGCTTTATCTGATATAAGCATATATACTTATGAAGAAGAAGTGTTGCTTTCAGATATTTACAGGAAAATATACGAATCTAACGATGGCAAACCTACAATTGATCATTCTGAGAGTACAGAAAAATTAAGAGCTAAACTTAAAGAATTTGTCCCAAATTATGACAAAGAACAAGTTTATAACTCTGATATTAAAAAACTCTTTCAGTGGTACAATCTTCTACATAAAACCAAAAAGTTAAAACTCAAAAAGTTGGAAAAAGAGGATTCTAAAACAGAAAAAGCAACTGTAAAGGCTGATAAGTCCGAAAAAAAACCTAAAAAACAAATTTCAAAAAAAAGCAATACTGCAATTAGAAAACAAATTCCTAAAAAAATTCAAACGCCACAAAAGAAAAGTGGTTAAACTTAATTAAAATGAAAAATTACACATTTAATATAATTACAATAATTATAGCTACCATAACAATAAACTTAAATATGTCCGCACAAAAACTAAATAATGAAATAGACTCTGTTAGTTATAGCTTAGGAGTAAATATTGGAGAGAACATTAAAACCCAATTTCCAGATATTGATATCAAGAATTTTGAAGCTGCAATAAAAGATGTTTTAGACGATAGTAAAGAACCTACCATTTCGGGAGCTGATGCGCAAAAAACAATTCAAGAATATTTTTCAAAACAACAGGTTAAAGCAAGTGAGTCTGTAATCAATGAAGGTAGAGAGTTTTTAGCTGAAAACAGTAAAAAGGAAAATGTAATTACTTTAGAAAGTGGATTGCAATACGAAGTTATTAAATCTGGAGATGGCGCTAAGCCAACATTAAATGACCAAGTTACTACACATTACCATGGAACATTAATTGATGGAACAGTTTTTGATAGTTCTGTTGACAGAGGAGAACCAGCAAGCTTTCCAGTAAGTGGTGTAATCAAAGGATGGACTGAAGCTTTACAATTAATGAGCGTTGGTTCCAAATGGAGACTATTCGTTCCTCACGGTTTAGGATATGGTGAAAGAGGGGCAGGACCACAAATAGGTCCTTACAGTACACTAATTTTTGAAGTTGAACTAATAAGTATAAATTAAAATGAAAAATATAATAACTCTATCCTCAATAATACTGTTTATAGCATGTAAAACAGAGAAACCAAAAGAATCTGTTAATTTGATTACTGAATTAGATTCGGTAAGTTATAGTTTAGGTGTAAATATTGGAGAAAATATTAAAAAACAATTTGAAGACATTAACCTAGATAATTTTGAGGCTGGTATAAAAGATGTTTTAGAAAAAGAACTAGAACCTAAAATAACTGATAATCAAGCTCAAGCCATAATCAATAGTTACTTCTCGAAAAAACAGCAAAAACAAAGCGAATCAGTTATAGAAGAAGGTATAAATTTCTTACGTGAAAATGGAAAAAGAGAAGGAGTGACAACTCTTGCTAGTGGACTTCAATACGAAATAATCGATGATGGAACAGGACCAAAACCTACCATTGAGGATAATGTAACCACTCACTACCATGGCACATTAATTGACGGAACTGTTTTTGATAGTTCTGTTGACAGAGGAGAGCCAGCTAGCTTTCCTGTTGGAGGAGTAATTAAAGGTTGGACTGAAGCACTACAGCTTATGTCAGTAGGATCCAAGTGGAAACTTTATGTTCCTTACGATTTAGCATATGGAGAAAGAGGAGCTGGAGGACAAATAGGTCCTTACAGTACATTAATCTTTGAAGTAGAGTTAATTAGTATTAATTAATCTCTTTTTTAAAAATAGTTTGGGTTGGGAAAGCAAACTCCAACCCTTCTTCATTAAATCTTCTTAAAACTTCTTTATTGACGAGTGTTTGTGTATTGAGCCAATGGGATTCTTGCCTAACATAATACATGAATAGAATGTTTAATGAAAAATCGCCAAACCCATTGAAACCTGCAGCATAGTCATTGGTAATAGCATCTTGCCCTTTTACAATATCTTGTAGTATATCTATTGCTTTTTGCATCTGCTCTTCATTTGTATCGTAGGTAAGTCCTAAGTTAATTTTAACTTTTAATGCTGGTTGTGAGGTGACATTGATCACACTATTATCTGTAAAAGTACAGTTTGGAATTGTTACTATTCTTCCTTCTAATGTTCTTATTCTAGTACTTCTAAGACCCACTTCTTCCACTGTTCCATCATGTCCATCTATTTTTATTCTATCGTTAATTTTAAACGGTTTATCTAAAAAAATCATTATGCCTGCGAATATATTTTTAACCGAATCCTGGGCTGCTAAAGCTAGTGCCAATCCACCAATTCCAAGTCCGGCAATCATGGCTGTAATATCAAAACCAATATTATCCAATCCTATTACTATTCCTAGAGACCAAATAATAGCTCTTACAGCTTTCTGAATAACTGGGATTAAATGGCTGTCAAAACTAGTTTCAGATTTTTTAGAAATAGGCAAAATAACTTCTGAAATAAGAGCATCAATTATTTTAGAGACAATTGAAGTTAATGTGATTGTAAAGAGTAAATAAGCAATATTCACTAAAATTGTCTCAATATTTTTATCAAAATGTAAATAGCTTACCGAAAAATAATAAGCACCAATAACTACTAAATTTGTAAGTGGCTTTTGTAAATTTTTGACTAAAATATCGTCTAAATTAGTCTTGGTTTTACTAGTTAGGTTTTTAAAAACGGATGAGAAAATCCAGTATAACATTTTCACTAAAAGAAAAGAACCAATTAATACTAGAAAGGCAATAATCCAGTGTTGAATTGAATTTCCAAAAAAATCTTTATTTAAGTATTCCATAGTTATAAAAATATTAAACAAATCTATTACATAAAATTTAAATGATGGCTATCAGTACTCTAAAAGAGTGGATATAGCTTTTTGAACTTTAGAAGCATTTGGCAAATAAGTAAATTCTAAGTTTTCATTCAAAGGAATAGCTGGAGTATTTTCTGAACCGATAATTTTCACTGGAGCATCTAAAAATTCAAAGCAATTTTCTTGAATAAACCCTGCAATACCAAGTGAAAAACTAGCAGAGGATGGTTCTTCAGTAACTATGAGAGATTTTCCATGTTTTTTCACAGATTTTAAAATTTGGTCTTCATCTAGGGGGGACAAGGTTCTTAAGTCTAATATCTCTATTTTTCCAGCAAAAGATTTTGATGCTTCCAAGGACCAATATACTCCACGACCATAGGTTATAATTACCAATGATTCTCCAGATTTTTCATGCTTTTCTTCGGCTTCTATAACTTTACATGCTGTACCAATTGGTAGAATATAATTTTCGTCTGGTTCAATTGTTTTTGCATTTTCTGTGCCAGGAATTTTAGACCAATATAGTCCCTTATGTTCCAGAATTAAAATAGGATTTGGATCTAAGTAGGCAGCTTTCATTAGTCCTTTCAAATCTGCACCATTTGAAGGGTAAAGCACCTTTATTCCAATTATATTAGTAACTACAGATTCAATACTTGACGAGTGATAAGGGCCTCCTGAGCCATAAGCACCAATAGGTACTCTAAGAATCATGCTAACAGGCCATTTCCCGTTTGACAGATAATAAGATCTACTTATTTCTGTAAATAATTGGTTTAAACCAGGCCAAATATAATCTGCGAATTGAACTTCAACGATTGGCTTTAACCCAACAGCAGACATTCCTGCAGTGCTACCCACAATAAAAGCTTCTTGAATAGGAGTATTAAACACTCTGTGGTTGCCAAATTGTTGGGCTAAGGTAGCCGCTTCTCTAAAAACTCCACCTAATCTTCCACCAACATCTTGTCCGTAAAGCAAACATCTCTTATCTGCATCCATCAATTCTCTAATGGCAAATAACGCAGAGTCTACCATAACTGTTGCCTCCTTATTTTTGGGAGACCTCTCCCCCTTCTCTTCTTTAACTTTTGTTGGGGCAAAAATATTTTTAAAAAGTTCGTCTGGCTCGGGATCTTTTTCTTCTAAAGCTTTTTTGTACTGTTCTAAAACTATCTTTTCAGATTTTAAAGAGATGTCGTCAAGCTCAGTTTCTTTAAAACCATTTTCTATTAATAATTCTTTTAAAATTGGCAAAGGATCTCTTAACAAATGAGCATCTAAATCGTCTCTATACCATTCCATTCTGACACCGGAAGTATGATGGTTTAGAAGTGGGACTTTTGCATGAATTAATACAGGTCCTTTTCTATTTCTAGTTACCTTAAGAGCTTCTTGAAGAGCAATGTAGGATTCTTGAAAATTAGTTCCATCTATAGTAAATACTTTAAGGCCTTTAAAGCCTTTAGCGAAATAGGAAATGTCCTGAGCTCTTGTTTCTTCTGCTTTTGCAGAAATATCCCATTCATTATCCTGAATAAGATATATTATAGGTAGTTTTTTTAAAACCGCAATTTGAAATGCCTCTGATACTTCTCCCTCTGTGCAAGATGCATCTCCAAGAGAACAAACTACAATAGGAGCATCCTCATTATGTTTAGATAAACCAACTTCCTCTTTATATTTTAATCCCATTGCAGCGCCAGTTGCAGGTATAGCCTGCATTCCTGTTGCAGAAGATTGGTGAGGTATTTTAGGAAGTTCTGGGTTGTTTAAACTAGGATGGGAATAATAAGTTTTGCCTCCTGAAAAAGGGTCTTTTGATTTAGCCAGTAGCTGAAGCATCAGGTCATATGGCTCTAAACCAATAGATAAAAGCATAGAATCATCTCTATAATATGGGTATAAAAAATCATCTTTTTTTAATTGAATACCGGCAGCAATTTGAATAACCTCATGACCTTTAGATGTAGCATGGACATATTTTGAAGTAATGGATTTTTCTCGCTCAAAAAGTGCACTCATTGATCGAGAAAGAGATATTAAATTGTAAGCTTTTACTAAAATAGATTTATCCATCGGTTTAATTGAACAATCAAATATACAAATTAAAATATTTAAGACATTAAAACTATTTAAAACAAATTATATTCTAATATTTAATAAAAAATTAAAATTAAAAATTGTTATTAAGTTTAAATAAAAAATTAAATTCTTAAATATTTGCAATAATTAATTGACTATAATTTGTTGCCATTATAAGAAGCAAAATTTGAAAAAAACATTAGATTTGTATTCAAATTAATTCTAATGGAAGAACGGAGCCTTCTCATAAAAAAATACATATTTCCTGCCATAGTAATTTTACTTGGGCTTTTATTATTGAATACTGCCTTATTTAGTGGCACCGGAAGCATTAATCAATCTGGAACATTCCTAATGGGCGCTATTGTTGTGCTTTTAATGGGAGTTGTAACAGTTCTCTACATTAAAGAAATCATTGGCAAGAATACTCATTTAAAAATTTTATTTGCACTACTCTTAAGCTGCTTATTTCTAGGCTATTCTACCTATAATTCTATCTCAACTACCATAGCTCAAATTGAGCTAAAAAAAGAAATTGATGCCAATATCAAGCAAGGGTTAAGAGATATTGAAATAGTACAGTTGGAATACAAAAAAAAATATGGTTGGTATAGCGATAATTTTGAGGAACTTAAAAGGTTTTTAGCACAAGATAGTGTTTACTCTATAAGTACTATGGGAGTTGTCCCGGACTATAAAATCACTGCTGAACATGCCGAAATTCTTGGATACGACGCAATACTTGACTACATCCAATTAGAATCATACGATGAAAAAGAAGCTTTAATATGTGGTTTATTAACAAAAGACACATCCTGGATAAATGTTTTAGAAAAATTATTCCCTTCAAATTCAGACTCTACAAACAATAGATTGTATGATTTTAAAGTAGATAATTTAGACTTAGTTCCTATGTCCGATAAAAAATATTTTAAAATGTACGCTGGTATACTAGAATCTAGTGACGATGTTTCATTTGAAATAATTAACTACAAAAAAGAAAATCCTTATGAATTTGTATCCTCCTATTTAATTGACTTTAATGGGAATGACACAGCTTATTACTACAAGGATATTAAAGGATTAATCGTTAAAGATTCAATTCCTCAATTACCACAATTCAATATAGGAGATAACATAATTTCAGTAGATTCAATAACCTGTAATAGACCCTCAGACTTCCTAGAGATTCTAAAAAACAAGAAAAAAGACACTATTTTATTCCATGTTATTAGATCCAATAAAGAATTAAAAATTAAACTAACACAAAAAGATATTATTTCAAGACCATCTAGATCGTATTGGACAGACTTTGAAGATGTATTATCTTACAATCTTCAGCCGCCACTTTATAATCCTGAGCTTTTTGATCCTTTTTACGTTGGTAAAGACTTTATATCCAAAGAAGACGAATTCTCTAGTTCAAGTCTTAAAATTTCAAATTTCAAATCGATGGTTAAAAACAGATCTATGGACTCTACTAATATTTCGTTCGAAATTTTCAAAGGAGACAAAATAAATTTTACAAATCTAAACGAATCTTCTGAAGATTACTTTTACTTACTGTCTAAAGTAGGAACACCAGTATTTACCGCATTTGATCCATCTCCATATGACCCACTTAACGAAAGAGACACTTTAACAACCGGCTCTTTGACAGAGGTGAAAACTAGTGGGAATTGGAAATAACCCCACATTTTGAAATACTCTCCTTCAGACACATATATCTTTGAAAACAATTTTTTTAGAATTTCTGAATCTGGATTTTGGAAACTAACCAAAGAGTCTAAAATTAAAGCAAGTTCAAAAATTGAAACTCTTTATGTAGACAGTCCATACTTTACTTTAATTCCAAATGAATTAGCTAGCCACATTCCTTTAGATGTGAAAAAAAGATTTATTTCAAATCATGAAATAGATCTAAACTATTTAGAAGATAAAATATCCAAGTATCAAACAATGATCTTTTGGGGAATTGATAAAGAAATTCTGAGCGCAATCAAAAATAAGTTTCCAACAGCAAACTTGAAACATTTTTGTGAATCAATAATATGGTCCTCAAATTTTGATTTTAAATTGAAGTATTTTCTTGGTGAAAAATGTATTTACATAGCATCCTTTAACAATAAAAAACTAATCTTGGTCAATAGATATAATATTGAAAATAGTGAAGATTCACTTTACTTCCTGCTAAGTGTTATTAAAGAATCAAAATTCATAAACGAACCATTTACTATTGAACATTCCGGAATTGAAGACAAGACTTTGTCTTCCAAAATAAAAGATATTTTTCCAAATATAGAAATACAATACGACCAACAATCCAACTTTAAAAATTTATGATTTGAGAATTATTTCAGGAAAATTTAAATCTATTCATATTCCATTTAACAAAAGTATAAAAGCTAGACCCACAACAAGTTCTGCAAAAGAGGCCCTATTCAACATCTTGGAAAACAAAGATATTTTAACAGATTCTGAAGTATTAGACCTATTTTCAGGAACTGGAAGTATTGCCTATGAATTTATTTCGAGAGGCGCTAAATCTGTCATTTGTGTAGACAGACAAATAAATTCAATAAAATTCATTCGCTCAATAGCCACTAAACATGCTATGAATATCACCACCTACAGAGCAGACGCATTAAAATATGTTTTAAAAAGTAGGAAGAAAAGCTTGGATATAATATTTGCAGACCCACCATATAACCTAGAAAATATTCAAGAAATTCCAGAACTTATTTTAAATAGTGGAATTCTTAAAAAAAATGGCTTCCTTATTTTGGAACACGGCAGAGACGTTAATTTTCAAGAATCCACTAACTTTATCGAAAAAAGAACGTATAGCAATGTAAACTTTTCTTTTTTTAAAATAACAAGTGAAAAATAAAATTGGAATATTTCCTGGATCATTTGATCCAATAACATCAGGACATAGACACATTATTGTGAAAGCCTCTAAACTCGTAGATGTTTTGATAGTAGGAATTGGAGACAACTCCTCCAAAAAAAGCTTCTATTCCGCAGAAAAAAGAGAAGAATGGGTAAAAAACACTTTTGAAAATTACGATAATATTTTAGTCAAAAAATACAGTGGACTAACAATAAATTTTGCAGAAAAAGAAAATGCAGAATTTATTTTTAGAGGGCTTAGATCTTCTTTAGACTATGAATACGAAAAACAAATAGCTGAAACAAATTCAGTGTTGAATAAAGAAATTGAGACTATTTTCTTACTATCAGATAAGCAATATGGAATGATTTCTTCCTCAATTGTCAGAGAAATCATAAAAAACAATGGGAACATTAAGGGTTTTGTTCCAAAAGAAGTAAAAATCTCTTAGCCATGAATAGGCTTACAACATCACTTTTTTTTATCTTTTTTGGGGTAAAAATAGCTCTATGCACCAGCATTAGTATCTACGCGCCAGCTTATAAAAATCAATCTATAACTTGGAAAAAAAAGTTTGATTATATAACCAATGTAAACGAAATAATTGCACATGAAATAATTGATTCCAGTGGTTATGTAAAATTATATTTCGATTTCAAAGACAATGAACTTACAGAAATTTCAATTGGGAGATCTCATAGTATGTTATATGTTGATACTTCAAACTACGAATACAATCTTTATTTTCCTAAAGACACTCTAATTGACGAAGCCACTCTTAAAAAATCAGAAGTTCAAATTGTATTTTTAAATCTAGAAATAGATAATATCAACAGTTTGATTTTAGATTTCAATAATCAATTGGATTATTTTCTTTATGGCGACACTAGTAAGATTATTAGAATGGCTAAGCACAGCAATGAATTCCAAGACAGTCTTAATAACTTTAAAATATTACTTAGTGATAGATATAAAACTAAAAAAATAAAATATTTACATAATTATATTAGATATGAAATTGCAATTCTAGAACAGTTAGCTCACCAAAATAAAGGAGATTATTTCAAGGCATACCTCTATGAGAATTATTTAAAAAGAAATAAAATAAACTACAAAAACGATGCATATATGCAATTTTTTAATCTTTTTTATAGCGATGTTTTTAAAATTGGAGGGATTGAACTTAACGATCAAATAAAGTTTGCCATTAACAACTATAATGAATTGCAAAAACTAATTGAAATTATCCAGTCTTGTAAATATTTTTCATCGACCCAACTTTCAGAACTCGCAATAATTAAAGGACTTTTTGATGCATATAATTCACCTAGCTATGTGCCAGAAAACATCTTATCATTTTTAAAAAAAATATCTCTTGAAAGCGAATGGCAAGAACACAAAACACTGGCAAGTAACTGTATTAAAGAACTTACCAAATTCAATATTGGTTCTCCATGCCTAGAGCTAATTGTTGAAGATCAAAATAACGAAAAAATAGAAATTCATAAATTAAAAGGCAAATATACTTATGTTAATTTTTTTGCGACTTGGAATTATAAAAGTCTCCATGAAATGGAAATTATTAAACAATTTAAAGAAAATTACAGTTTTGTAAATTATATTTCAGTTAATCTAGAGAATAATGAAGAGTTATATAAGAGCTTTACAAAATCAAATTTAAACTATCAATGGCCTATTTGTTATCCGTTAAACAAGCAAAAAATAGTTGATGATTTTCAATTAGACCATCTTCCAAGTCATCTTTTAATTGACCCAGACGGAAATATTTCTCAATTCCCTGCACTTCCTCCTAGCCCACTTTCAAAAGGTTATAATAGTACAACTATTGACAAAACATTTTTCACAATTGAAAAAAATACTAGAGTGAAAGAATCATTTAAAATTGGAAAGAAAAACTAAATAAGTATAGAATTCCAAACTTCCTTAATCGACTTATAGGACTCATTAGACTTTAAAATAGATTCCTTCAAAGAAAGCCATTCTACTTTTTCAATACCTTCCTCAGCTTGTGGAAAAACATTTTCAGAACCAGAATAGCTCATTTCGTACCAATGGGTTCTTTTTATAATTTTTTTAGAATTTTCAGTATAGGTGTGGAAAGAAATATAAATTAGTTTCTCAATTTTAAGTGAGGAATCTAAGCCACACTCTTCCCTAACTTCTCTTAGAGCAGCTGTTTCAAAATCCTCCAGATATTCTAATTTTCCTTTAGGAAGATCCCAAATCCCATTTCTGTAAATCCAAAGGAAGTTACTATTCCTTATTACAATTCCGCCAGATGCTTCTACAAATTTAAAATTAGAATACCAGCTTTGTATACTTTTAAGAGGATTGGTTGTGGTATAATTAAAATGAAACTTATTAATTTTATTATACTTAGAAACTTCAGAAAGGTGATTTATAGTTATATAATTAGTAATACTTTTTTTTGCAGAGAAAATGATCTCACTTTTGCTATCAAAAACTTTATAAATTTGCACAATGAATAATTCTAAAAATAATGCTGCTAAAGTAGCTGATTTTCTTTTAAATATCAATGCAGTAAAATTACAACCATCTAATCCCTTTAAATGGGCATCAGGATGGAATTCCCCAATTTATTGTGACAATAGGAAAATACTTGCATATCCAAAGATTAGAGAATTTATTAAAAATGAATTTATTAGCTTAATTAAAGAATTTGACACTCCAACTTGCATAGCTGGAGTTGCTACTGGAGGCATTGCAATTGGAGCAATTGTTGCAGAAGAACTAGGGCTTCCATTTTGTTATGTTCGTTCTGAATCAAAATCTCATGGAATGAAAAACAATATTGAGGGAGATTTAAAGCTAGAGGATAAAGTTTTTGTAATTGAAGACCTAATCTCCTCAGGAAAAAGCAGTATCAAGGCAGTAAGAGATTTAAAAGAATTTGGTGTTGAAATCACAGGACTTGGAGCAATTTTCACATATGGCTTTGAGGTTTCTGAAAATAATTTCTCAGAAGAATCTTGTTCATTTAAAACATTGTCTAACTACTCTGTTTTACTTGAAACTGCTTTAAAAAATAATTATATTTCTAATGAAGAACTTGAAACATTAGTTAAATGGAGAAATTCTCCTTCTACCTGGACACCAAATGCTTAAAATAAAAAGTGAAGAGTTTACTTTTAATTGTAAACAAGCAGACTGTATGGATTTTCTTTCAGATTTGAATAATTACAAAAACCTTTTTCCAAAAGATAAAATTAAGAATTGGAAATCTGAAGAAAACTATTGTGAATTTAATCTACAAAATGCCTATACTTTAGAAATATTAAAAGAATCTGTAACAGAAAATATTGTTTTTTTAAAAAGCGGAGTTAAATCTCCATTTTCCTTTGAAATTAAAATTGAAGTTAATGAGAAAAGTAACAATTTATGTTGTGCTCACATTGAAAGTAAAGCAAATGTAAGTTCAATTCTAAAAACAATTATTGGAAAGCCTCTAAACGAACTATTTAACCATATGGCTTCTAAAATTGAAGAGTCTATTTCAAAAGATTAATCTCCTTTATTTCAAAAGACTTTTTATCTCCATTCTCTAGCTCTAAAACCATTTTACCAAAAGAATCTACTTTAATTAATTTTCCTTTAAAATTGATTTTATTTTTTTCATAGTTACTCCATTGGTTATAATTGAAAAGAAAGCTGTGGTATTGACGGTCTATTTCAAAAAAATCAAAATTTCTAAGTCTAGTAAATTGAGAATCTAGTGAGGAACAAAGAGACTTCAAAATTGAATTTAAATTATAGACTTTAGAGGTTATATTTTTAAGACTTATAACATTCTCTAGACCAGAAAAAACAACTTGGTTAACATTAAGACCAATTCCTATTATTGAGGTAGATAATTTCTCATTTTTCCATTGATTCTCAATTAAAACACCTGCTATCTTACTACCGTTTATTAATATATCGTTGGGCCATTTAATGGAAGCTTTTATTCCAGTGATTTTTTCAACACATTCCCTAATTGCTAAAGCAATAGCTTTGCTTAAAAAGAAAATATTTTCAGAATTCAAAAAAGAAGAATCAAAATAAATACTAATCAATAAGTTCAAACCTTTGTCAGATTTCCAAAAAGAAGATCTTTGACCTTTTCCATGTGTCTGAAAGTCTGCCATTATTACAGTTCCAAAACTGATTTTAGTTTCTTTGACTAGTTTGGCAGTATAATTGTTAGTAGATTTAACAGAACTAAGTTTTATGATTTGATTTCCTAGCGATTGGCTTTTCATTTAAATAAATAAACGACAAACAATTCAACAAATCAAATGAATTAACCATAATTAGTTAGTTTTACATTCTATTTAGCTAGTCTTAATAGTATAACATTTAATTGTATGCAGCTTAAAGAAACAATCGTAGAAGGTCTAAAAGATGGAAAAGCAAAGGATGTAGTGTGTATTGATATGAGAAAAGTAAACGGCGCTATTTGCGATTACTTTATAATAGCACATGGAGACTCTGCAACTCACATTGATGGAATAAATAGATCTGTATACAAAAGATGTGTTAAAGATTTAAATGAGAAACCTTGGAAAGAGGAAGGGAAAGGAAATAGCGAGTGGATTCTTATGGATTACGTTAATGTAGTAGCCCATATCTTTTACAAGGAAACTAGATCTATTTACAACATTGAAGATCTTTGGGGAGATGCACCAGTGAAACAATATTTAAAATAATTAATTATAGATGTCAGACAATAAAAATAAAAAAAAGATCAAAGGGAATTTACCAAAGTTTAATTTTTACTGGGTCTATGGAATTGTAGCAGTGATTTTGATTTCTATCAACCTTTTTAACCCAGTAAATACGGGTATTTTGAAAACTAACTATTCTGAATTCAAATCTTTTGTTGAAAATAAACAGGTAAGAAAAATTGAAGTTATAAATAAAAAAGAAGCTAGAGTTTATATTTCCCCTGACCAATTAGATCAACCCCCACACAAAGACAAAAATATACCAAAAAATAGTGTTTTTGGTGGTCCAAACAACGGCCCGCATTATGTATTTAACATTCCAAATAACGAAAGTTTTTCGATTTATTTAGAGGAGGCTCAAAAAGAATATGCAAGAAAAAATCAAACCTTGATGTACGATTATGAGGAGGAAGATAATTTTGGAAAAGATATTTTAGGATGGATTATATTCTTTGGAATTATGATTGCTGTTTGGTCTTTTATTATGAGAAGAGTTTCTGGAGGCGGAGGCGGTGCAGGAGGACAAATTTTTAATATTGGGAAGTCAAAAGCTCAAATGTTTGGACAAGGCAAATCTACCAACGTAACTTTCGACAATGTTGCTGGTCTTGAAGAAGCAAAAGAGGAAGTAAAAGAGATTGTTGATTTTTTAAAAACTCCCAAAAAATATACCGCTTTAGGTGCAAAAATACCTAAAGGTGCACTTTTAGTAGGACCTCCAGGTACAGGGAAAACACTAATTGCAAAAGCTGTAGCTGGAGAAGCTAAAGTTCCTTTTTTCTCCCTTTCAGGTTCAGATTTTGTAGAAATGTTTGTGGGTGTTGGAGCCTCTAGAGTTAGAGATCTTTTCAAACAAGCAAAAGAGAAAGCACCATGTATAATTTTCATTGATGAGATTGATGCAATTGGTAGGGCAAGAGGCAAAAACCCAAATATGGGCTCTAATGATGAAAGAGAGAATACACTAAACCAATTATTAACAGAGATGGACGGTTTTGGAACTAATTCAGGAGTAATTATTTTAGCTGCAACCAATAGAGCAGATGTTTTAGATCGTGCACTAATGAGAGCTGGAAGGTTTGACAGACAAATTTATGTCGATATGCCTGATTTAAATGAAAGGAAAGAAATATTTGAAGTCCATTTAAAACCCCTTAAATTGGAGAAAAAACTAGATAAAGATTTTCTAGCTAGACAAACACCTGGTTTCAGTGGTGCAGATATTGCAAATATTTGTAACGAAGCCGCTCTAATAGCTGCAAGAAAGAAAAAAACAAGTGTTCAAAAACAGGACTTTTTAGATGCAGTGGACAGAATTATTGGAGGATTAGAAAAAAAGAATAAAATAATAACAAAACAAGAAAAGAAAACGATTGCATACCACGAATCCGGGCATGCTACAGTAAGTTGGATGTTAGAGCATGCAAATCCACTAGTTAAGGTAACTATAGTTCCAAGAGGAAGAAGCTTAGGAGCAGCTTGGTATTTGCCGGAAGAACGATCATTAACAACTACTGAACAGATTTTAGATGAAATGTGTGCTGCATTAGCAGGAAGAGCTGCAGAATCAATAATTTTCAATAAAATATCTACGGGTGCATTAAGTGATTTAGAAAAAGTAACAAAACAAGCAATGGCTATGGTTACAATTTATGGTTTGGATGAAAAAATTGGAAATGTTTCCTACTACGATTCACAAAACCAAGGCTACGGCTTCACAAAACCTTATTCTGAGGACACTGCTAAAATAATTGACCAAGAGATAAAGAAGATTATAGATACACAGTATGAAAGAGCAAAAGCAATTCTAAAAAAACATGAAGATAAACTTCATCAATTAGCAAACAAGCTTCTTGAGTCAGAAGTGATTTTTAAAGAAGACTTAGAAACAATTTTCGGTAAAAGGCCATTTGAAAAAGAGGTTATCGAAGAAAAAGTTAAAACCACAACAAAAACTACGAAAAAAGTAGCTACAACAAAAAAAACAAGCTCCAAAAAGTCTGCCTAATTAATTTTTGGTATTAAAGTTTCTTACTTTTAATTTTATTATTTCAAAATGAGTGAGTTTGTAAAGAGAGTTTTATCTGGTGTTCTATATGTAGTTGTTCTATGGTCAGCGACTAGTTATTCTCAAGTCTCTTTTGGTATATTATTTATTATTCTAGGTTTAATTTGTCTTTTCGAAATGTGGATGTTAAGAAAAGGAAAATCTAAAATAATTCCATTCATCTATGTTTTAACACCTTTTTTCATAGTTCAACTTTTTGGATTTACTGACCATAATTATCCACAGAAAGAATTTGATTCCTCTCCAGTTCTAATTCTATTTGTTTTAACATGGGTTTTTGATTCCTTTGCATATATAATTGGATCAAAATTTGGAAAAAATAGAATTATGCCCAAAATATCCCCGAAGAAATCTTGGGAAGGTTTTTTTGGAGGAATGGCATTCACGGTTTTATCTGTATATTTTTTAAATGCTTTTTTTGATTCTTTTTCTACGAATTTTTTAATACTATTGGCTTTAATTGTGCCCTTTACAGCTACAGCAGGTGATTTAATAGAATCCCATTACAAAAGAGAAGCAGGAGTAAAAGACTCCGGTAACTTAATTCCAGGGCATGGTGGATTTTTAGACAGAATGGATGCTCTAATGATCTCAATTCCTGTTTTATATCTATTAATAAATATATTAAAATGAAAATACATAAAGAAGGCTACCCAACGATATTAATAACATTTATACTTATTGGTTTAATAAACTTCTTAAGTTTTTATTACTCCAAGCTTATAATTATACAACTTCCCACTCTTTTAGTCTCGTTAGTATTTTTTTACTTAATACTCCATTTTTTTAGAAATCCAATCCGGAACGTTAAAGTAAATAACAGACATATAATTGCTCCTAGTGATGGGAAGCTTGTTGTTTTAGAAGAAGTCTTTGAAAATGAGTTTTTAAAAGTGGACTGTACCCAACTAAGTATTTTTATGTCACCATTAAACGTTCATAAACAGTGGTATCCTGTTAATGGTGAAGTGATTTACAGTAAAAACCACGATGGTAAATACTTAGTAGCTTGGCATCCCAAATCTAGTACTGAAAATGAGAGATCTACAATAGTAATTCAAACAGAGGAGAATCAAAGGGTGCTATTTAGACAAATAGCTGGTGCGGTAGCAAGAAGAATTTGCAACTACTCTTCAAAAGGAGATGAAGTAAATCAAAATATGGAAGCTGGTTTTATAAAATTTGGCTCTAGAGTTGATGTATTTATTCCTAAAGGAAGTAAAATTAAAGTTTCACTAAATGATATTATTATTGGGGGTGAAACTATCCTTGCTGAGATTTAATTACACTATTTTACAGAGTTATCAAAAAAATTATACTTTTGTCTCGAAACTGATACATTTACAGGAAATTAAATTGTATTCACCAAAAAAATTATCTTAAATGAAAGAATTATTACTATGCCTTGGTACTATAGCCATTTTCGGGATTGGCATTACTACATGTAGTCTTCATCTTTTTGATAATTCCGAGACAATGGAAAATAATATTTTGAAAATAAATGATAAAAAACTTTCCAATTCTGATAAAGAAAATATTTCTCAAGAAACAAATATTGAAAGTTCTTGTTGTCCTAAAATTTTAAATAACTAGAATTACCTAAAGACTAGATTTTTTTCTCAATAGCGGGGAACATCTGTATCTATCTTCGTGATAAATTCCATAAAGAGTATCAATCTTACTTACAACCCAAGAAAAAGATTTTTCTTTTCCCCATTTAATCAATCCTTTTGGATAATTAACCCCTTTAGTCATAGCTAACTCAATATCTTCTTCGCTTGCAATCCCAAGATATAAAGCATCCATAGCTTCATTGATTAACATCACTAAAACTCTTTCAAAAATCTCCACCAATAGCTTGTCATCCTTGGATGGTAAAACCAATTCAATATTATCGACATAATCATAATATCCTTTGGAAGATTTTCTTCCATGCCATCCTGCATCTGCATATTGTTTTTGAGTAAAGGATGGTTTGTATCTTGGGTCGTAATAAAATGCCTTAAAAACAGATTCTGTCACTGCATAATTTACATCATTACCAATAAAATCCATAAGCTCAAAAGGTCCCATTCTAAAACCTCCAATATGCTTCATCGCAAAATCAATTGTTGCAAAATCAGCAATCTGCTCTTCATATATTCTTAATGCCTCACTGTAAAAGGGTCTTGCAATTCTATTAACAATAAACCCAGGAGTATCTTTTGCAACTACTGGTTTTTTATTCCAATTTAAAAGTAGTTGATGAATTTCTTTTACTAGATTATTATTAGTTTGTAAAGCTGGTATAATTTCAACTAAAGGCATTATAGGAGCTGGATTAAAAAAGTGAATTCCTATGAATCTAATTGGATTTTTCAAACACGATGCTAAGCTAGTAATGGAAATAGAAGAAGTATTGGTTGCTAATACACAATCGTCACTTACAGTAGACTCTATTTGACAAAATATTTCTTTTTTTACCGCACTATTTTCTACAATTGCTTCAATAATCAAATCTGAATCCTTCATGGATTCTAAGCTTTCTACAATTTTAATATTAGATAAAATAGAATCTTTTTTAATAGGGCTTATTTTCCCTTTTTCTATAAGCCTTATCAAAACTTTTTCTAACTTTTTTACAGCCTGTTCACATGCAGATTTGTTCTGATCAAATATGAAAACATTACAATCCGAAGTAGAAGCAATTTGAGCTATACCAATACCCATAGATCCAGCACCTATTATTCCAACATTTTTAAAACTTTTCATAAAAACTCTATTTAATAATTAAACCAGCTATTCAAAATCTTCGTAAATCAAGTATTTTTTTCTAATTAATTTAAACTTCTCAAGGTCATTTTGGTAAGTTTCCCTAATTTGAAATCCATTTGCCCCACCTTTAATTAAATTCATAATTTTATCTGTACCGGCCAAAAGATTGAAAAAATCATTTTTATTAAAAAAATCTAAAGCCTCATTAGACATCTTAAAACTTTTTACCAACCAATTAAAATTCAATGAATTGATATTTCTTAAAGAATCCAAACTTAATGTACTTAAATCTTTTCCAAAACATTCTATCTCTTTGTACTTTGGATATTTAGAACCATAGGAAGATTTAGGAGTAAATTTAAATAATTTAGAATCAAAATATGGTGCTCCATATAATTGAAAAGGAGAATCAGTTCCTCTTCCAATACTAACATTAGTCCCTTCAAAAAAACATAGAGAAGGATACAAATAAACACTTCTCATATTGGGCAAATTTGGCGAAGGAGGAATAGGTAAATTATATCTCATTAAGTGGGTATAGTTCAAGCATGGAATTACTTCTAAAGAACACTTAACAGAGTCTTTAAGCCAGCTTTCACCATTGATCATTTTAGCATATTCCCCAATAGTCATTCCGTGAACTACAGGAACTTTATGCATTCCTACAAAAGATTTAAACTTTGGATTGAGAATTGGTCCATCTACATAAAAACCAATCGGATTAGGTCTGTCGAGTAAAATTAATGGGATGCTATTTTCTGCACAAGCCTCCATAACATAATGCATACTACTTATATAGGTATAAAACCTAACACCTACATCTTGCAAATCAAAAAGAATTAGGTCTATATCCTTTAAGACTTCTTTGGAAGGTTTTCTTCTACTTTTACCATACAAAGAATATATAGGCAACCCAGTTTGTAAATCGATTTCATCTCTAACTTTGGCACCTGCATCTGCATTTCCTCTAAATCCATGTTCTGGAGAAAAAACTTTAACAATATTAACTCCTTCATTTAGAAGTATATCTACTAAATGATCATTTTTAATTTTAGAAGTTTGATTGGCGACAAACCCAACACGCTTGCCCTTCAATTGTTGAAAATAAAGAGAGGTTCTTTCAGCTCCTACAATTATTGACTCCGATTGGCAGGTGGCATTGAAAGTATTTAGGAAAAAAAATAATAATAAATACTTAGTTAATATAAAATATTCTTGAAAATGTTGATGTTTGTATATAGTAAGCATTATTAATTACAATTTACGAAAAATTGAACTTTGAATTATATGTAGCCAAAAGAATGCTGAAAAATAAAAAGCATTCTAAAAACTTTTCAAGACCAATTGTCCTTATATCTATTATAGGAGTTATGCTTGGTGTTTCTGTCATGGTAGTCACCATTAGTATAGCAACAGGGTTTCAAAATAGAATTAAAGATAAATTATTGAGTTTTGGAAATCATATTCAAATAGAATCTATGTTTCAAAGTAATAATAATGAAACAAGTCCAATAATTACATTAAACGAATCTTTTACCAATCTATACAATTCAAAAGACATTTTTAAAATACAAAAATACGCCTATAAATCTGCTATTATTCAATCTAAAAAGAAGACTAGTGGTTCAATTAACGAATTAGAAGGTGTTATTTTTAAGGGTGTAGAACACTTCCAAGGAAACTCATTTTTTAATGACTATTTAGTAGAAGGAAAATATCCTAGTAAGTCCAAAAAAATTAATGATACAATAGTTGTTTCCAAGGAGATTTGCAAAAAACTAAACTTAACAATCAATGACAAAGTATCTGCATTTTTTGTTTCCGAGGGAAAACCAAAACAAAGAAATTTAACAATTGGAGGTATTTACGAAACAGGACTTAATAAAATCGATTCTAAATTTATTTTTATAGACCTTAAATATCTCCAAAAAATAAATAAATGGGGAATGCAACTTAAGGTTTCCTCTTCATTCAGAGAAGATTCTTCAAAAATAGAATTTAATGCCGATAACTTTTCAAAAAATGGTAAAATGATATTTGACTGGGGCAATAATAAAATTGTTACAAATAATCAATTTGAAATTCAAACCAATGTGGATACTCAAATAAATTTAATTGGTTACGAAGTAGATAATTTTGAGCAAAACAATCTTATGTCAATTGCGGATACATTAATTATTTCTTTCACATCTAGTAATAAAGAAATAAAGTTTAGTAATAGCTTTGGGAGTGAACAATATTATACGGGTGGATTAGAAATATACACCAAAGATGAAGAGAAAAAAAGTGTTATTAAGGATCAACTAAAACTCGACTTTGGTCCAGAATTTAAAATAACAACTATTGAAGAACAACACCAAGAAATTTTCTCGTGGTTAAACTTAATCTATCAGAACGTTTACATCATTTTAGGACTAATGATTGCCATTGCAGTAATTAATATGTCTTGTGCACTACTTGTATTAATTGTAGAAAAAACAAAAATGATTGGCATTCTTAAAGCTTTAGGAATGAAGAATATTTCCTTAATAAAAATATTTGTATCTCATGGTGGTATTTTACTATTTTATGGGTTTTTAGCAGGCAATAGTTTGGCTATTTTAATTATTCAATTGCAAAATAAATTTGAATTTCTAAAACTATCTCAAGAAAATTACTACCTCGACGCGGTACCAATGGACTATCCTTTATCGACCATCATTATTTTAAATTTTAGTGCTTTTATTTTTTGTCTAATAACTATGATTTTACCATCCATAATAAGTTCTAAAACAAGCCCAGTTAAAGCAATAAATTCAGAAATATAGGATTCTAATTCAAGTTATTTAATGCAGTTGCAATTCTATCCATTGCATCTTTAAGTTTTTCCATGGAAGAAGCATAAGAAATTCTTATACAATTAGGAGAACCAAAAGCATTTCCAGTAACAACTGCAACTTTAGCAGTTTCCAAAATATACATTGCAAGTTGATCGGAGTTGGTTACGGTAAAATCTCCGTAGGACTTATTGAAAAAAGCACTAACATCTGGAAAAACATAAAATGCTCCCTGAGGCTGGTTAATATTTATGCCTTTAATTTTATTTAATTCCTCTAATATGAAATCTCTTCTACTTAAAAAAGCGTCTCTCATTTCATGTATTTCGGATGGATTTGCAGAAACTGCTGCAATTGCAGCACGCTGAGAAATACTTGATGTTCCGGATGTAAATTGACCTTGAATTTTAGTACATGCTTGAGCAATATGAAGAGGTGCCCCAATATATCCCAGACGCCAACCTGTCATTGCAAAAGATTTAGAAACACCATTTATTGTAACCACTTGGTTATACATATCTGGGAAAGCTCCAATAGAAAAATAACTTCCAGTAAAATTTATGTGCTCGTAGATTTCATCGCTTAAAACCGTAATAGAAGGATAATTAACTAGGACATCTGCCAAAGATCTTAACTCTTCTTTTGAATAAACACTTCCCGATGGGTTACAGGGAGAACTGTAAATCATCATTTTTGTTTTATCGGTGATAGCATCTTTAAGTTCTGAGGATGAAATCTTAAAATCATTTTTAATAGAAGTTTCAATAAAGACAGGAACACCCTCTGCCATTTTAATTATCTCCGCATAACTTACCCAATATGGTGCTGGGACAATCACCTCATCTCCAGGATTAATTAAACTTAGAACAACATTGGCAATGGATTGTTTGGCTCCTGTAGAAACAACAATTTGCTCTGTATTGTAATCTATACTATTGTCTCTTTTAAATTTATTTGAAATAGCTTCCCTTAGGTCCTGATAACCATTCACAGGCATATATTTTGAAAAGTTTTTATCTATACCCTCTTTTCCAGCATCTTTTATAAAATCTGGAGTATTAAAGTCTGGCTCACCTAAACTCAAACTAATAATATCAATCCCTTGAGATTTTAACTCTCTGGCTTTACGTGCCATTGCTATGGTTGCAGATTCTGATAGTCTATTTACTCTGTCGGATATAATTTCCATAAAATCAATTTTAAAATTAAATTACATGATTTGAATCTATATTAAGTTGATTTTAAAAAAAGAAATAAACAGGTTATTCACTATTGTAACAATTCAGGAATTTATTCGTAACAACAAATATGAAAGATGTATTAATATTATCTATACCACTAGCGGGAATCTTAGTTGCCACCTATATGATGTTGCAACATTTTCATAATAAAAATATCCATGAAAATGAGAAAGAGATAGACATTCAAAAAACAAAAACATTTTTCCCTTTACAGATACAGGCCTACGAAAGAGTTATTTTATTTTTGGAGAGAATTGATCCAAACAATATGATTATTAGAACTCATAAAAGTGGAATGAATGCAATAACTCTGCATAGAGAATTATTAAAAATAGTAAGAGAGGAATATACCCACAATATGTCTCAACAAGTTTATATTCATCCTAAATCTTGGAAAACGGTTTTAAACGCTAAGGATGAAACCATTCAAATTTTAAATGTAGCGATAAACAACCTATCTGCTGACTCCTCAGGACTAGACTTGAGTGCTAAAATATTTGAATCTATTGCATCCAAAAAAATTAGTCCAACTGAGAATGCAAGAAATTCAATTGTAAATGAACTTCAAACAACAATTAAATAAATAAAAGTCTATTTTTCTGGAACTGGATTAGCAGAGGCAGAGTTTGTTTCTGGCTTTTCTTCTACATGTCTATCTGTTACAATATTCATCTCATCAATTAAATGTTTTGCACCAGCATACTTGTCAATAATAAATAAAGAATATCTTATATCAACAGAAATTGTTCTTTGAATATTAGGCTCAAAATAAATATCACCACTCATTGCTTCCCAATTGCCATCAAAGGCAGTACCAATTAACTCTCCATGAGCATTGATAACTGGACTACCAGAATTTCCACCTGTAATATCGTTGTTAGACAGGAAGCCTACCGGTAATTTTCCATCTTCTTTTCTTGCATAGGGCCCAAAATCCTTGGCGTAATATAAATCCTTAAGTTTTTGTGGCACATAAAATTCATGGTTTTTATCCTCTGTTATTACTTCTTTTTGCATTACCCCTTCTAAAGTGGTATAAAAGTCATAATGAACAGCATCTGCTGGTTTGTAAGAAAGAACATTACCATAAGTAAAACGCATGGTTGAATTTGCATCGGAAGCCTTATTCATTCCCATTTTTTGTAGACCATCTACAAATAATCTCATTCCTTTTTTATAATCACTATCAAAGGCTGAGTTAGGAGTCATTACTTTTGCTCTGTAAATATCTAAAAATTCATTTTTTAATTGATATACCAGATCTTTTTCTATCATTTTTACAGAAAGTTTATCACTAGTAAGCCATGCCTTAAATAAATCGTAAGATTTAAAGGGACTTTTCTTGAAATAATTTGAAGCAACTTTTTTAAAGTCTCCTTTGTATTTATCGTCTAAACTTATTAATAATTCTGGCTGAAATTCTTTCGGGACATCATTTGCATAAAGTGAAAGTACTGCTGCTAAAGTATTTTCATCTATTGTTGCATTGTAATCCTTATAAAATGATTCGGCTGCCTTTAATAAATTATCTTTTGCATCTTTAACACCCTCCCCTGAACTAAGGGCTTTAAATAGTGGTGTTCTTGGACTAAGGTTTCTTAGCATGAATAGTATAAGCTCCGAACCTACAACAGCTTCCTGAAAATATACTTTTGGAATAGTATATTTAGATGAGTTTTTAAGTGCGTTTTCTATAAGAGAAAGAGATTCAGAATAGGTTTTATCCAACTTATTGTTTTTATACCAAGTAGTAAAGGAATTCTCAATTTTCTGCTTTTTATCAAAAACTCTATTTTTAACTAGTTGTTCACTTTGACCAATAAAATATTTCCAATAATTACTTACTCTAGCATACTTGGAAGCGTATTGAATCCTAACTTTTTGACTTTTAGACATTTCTTGGTCCATAATGTCTAATTTAATTCCTCTTATTTTAACTCTAGCTGGTTGCTCTATATCAACAGCTTGTTTTACCCCCCAAGAAGTTAAAAATCTATCTGTACTTCCAGGATAGCCCATAATCATAGCATAATCTCCATCCTTTACACCAGCAATTGAAACTGGAAGAGAATGTTTGGGTTTTAAAGGTTGATTATTTTCATTATATGATGATGGATTGTTTTCCTTATCAGCATAGACTCTAAACATGGTGAAATCTCCAGTATGTCTTGGCCACATCCAATTGTCAGTATCACCACCAAACTTCCCAATTGAACTCGGAGGAGCGCCAACTAACCTAATATCATTAAAAATATTATAAGTAAGCATGTAATACAGATTTCCGTAGTAAAAAGACTTAACCTGAACTGCAAAATCATCTTTATTTTTACCTTCTGAAGAAGTAGTCTTTAAAGCACTCATGTTTTTTCTTATAATTTTATTTCTTTCCCCTTCATCCATTCCATCTTTAACACCTTCTAAAACTTTATCAGTAACATCACTAATGTTATTCAAAAACCAGACTCCGAAGTCTGCAGGAATTTCTTGTTCTTTAGTCATTGCCCAAAAACCGTCTGTTAAATAGTCATTTTCTGTAGAGCTATTGGCTTGAATTGTTCCAAAGCCACAATGATGATTAGTCATCATAAGACCTTGATCGGATATTATTTCACCAGTACAAAACCCACCACCAAGAGCAACTATCGCATCTTTTAAACTAGAATTATTGGCATTATAAATTTGCTCAGGGGTTAATTTAATTCCACATTCTACCATATTTTTATAAGTTGCTTCTCCCAATAACATAGGAAGCCACATGCCTTCATCTGCTTTTACAAATAAAAAATTAATGGAAATAAAAAAAGTAAAAATTAGTTTGGTATAAAATTTCATATTTAAAATTTAATTAAAATATTTTTTAAAAATAATAAAAATAAAATAGGAAGGTTATTATTTTTTTATCATTATCATCATGCCATCACGAACTGGCATTAATACGTTGCTAACTCTACTGTCAGAATTCACTTTTTCATTGAAAGTTTTTAATGCCTTAGTTTCAATGTCATTTCTAAAAGTTGGTCTTGTTACTTTTCCACTCCACAGTACATTATCAGCAATTATCATACCTCCTTTATTTACTTTTTCTATAACAGAGTCAAAATAATTAGAATAATTTTCTTTATCTGCATCAATGAAAACAAGATCCCATTTAAAGTTCAACTCAGGAATTATCTCCAAGGCATTTCCAACCATCATTTTAATTATGTTTTTATAAGATGATTTGTTAAAATATTTTTGAGCAAATGGTACAAGTTCCTTATTAATATCTATTGTATACAGTACCCCATCATTTTGTAATCCTTCAGCCATACAAAGTGCACTATATCCGGTGTAAGTCCCAATTTCAAGAATAGTTTTTGGTTGAATTGATTGAGACAACATACTTAATATTCTACCCTGTAAATGGCCAGATAGCATTCTAGGCTGAAGAATCTTTAAATGGGTTTGTCTATTTAGTTCGTTTAAGATAGTGGATTCTTCCTCACTGTGTTCAAGAGCATACTGCTCTATTTCTGGATCCAAAAACTCCATCTAACTCAGTAGCTCTTTGGTGATTTTGGAAATTAAACTCCCATCTGCTTTGCCTTTTAATAAGCCCATTGCTTTGCCCATTACTCTACCAACATCTGACATTGAAGATGCTCCAAGGGAATCTATAATATTTTTTAACTCTTTGATCAATTCTTCTTCAGATAATTGTTTAGGCAAATAAATTTCTAAAACGTTTGCCTGTTCAATCTCCTCAGTCGCCAAATCCTCTCTTTTCTGATCTACATAAATTTGGTATGCATCCATTCTTTGCTTATGTAGCTTTGATATGATTTGCTGAGCTTGGTCGTCCGAAATATTTCCAGAAAAACCTTCTTTTGTTTTTTCTAATAAAAAAGCAGATTTCACAGCTCTTAATGCAGCTAATTTAACCTTGTCTTTTGCAAACATTGCTGTTTTTAAATCAACAGGGATTTGATCCTCTATTTTTCCCATATTAATCTACGTTATCGTGTAAGAAACTGTTGTTGTCACTTAATCCAGTTTCTTTTTCTCCGCTATCGTTGATATTTTCCCACAAAGTATACCTTGAGCTAGATGAATCATCAGAGTATTTTACATCCTTAAGGTCTACATTTCTTCTTTTATAAGCAGGCTCACTTTCCATTTCATTTAGACCCAATGGAGATCTTAATTTATCTGTGGCTTTTTTTATTCTTTCTAAACGTTCGTCAGAAATTGCCTTTGATTCTACTTGCTTTACTTGGTCTACTATTTTTTCCTCATCATTTGCAGTCATTAAATCAGCCTCCAAAATCTGAGTATTCTCAGATTGCTTTAAGTCAGTATCTAAGTTGGGCATTTCATCATCTTCCAGTAAGAATCTTACTTTACCGTCATTTTGTTGTGTGTTTTGTTCGTAAAGGTTAGAGTTATCAGATTCTTCAGCATCATTAGTTATTTCATTTTCCTCACTAATTTCATCATCTTCTTCAAGAACATATCTTTTCATTGCACTTTCTGAAGGGTTTAGTTCTGGGGTTTCTTCAAAACTTTCCTCAACAGTATTTGTTACTGGCTCGGTTAACTGTTCTGATTCATTAGTAATAATTTCTGGTGAATCGTCTTCTAAATTCATTATATTTTTCTTTGGAGCTTTCATAGAAAGACCAGTATGAGGAGTTGTATTAAAGCCTGTTGCAATAATAGTAACACATAATTTATCGCCAAGAGATTCATCATATCCATGACCCCAAATAACATCAGCTGTACTTCCTGCCTCTTCTTGGATATAATCTGTTATATCTGAAATTTCATCCATTAAAACCGCTTGTGTTCCATAAGTAATATTGAGTAAAACATATTTAGCACCATCAATATTATTATCATTTAGAAGTGGAGAATTCAATGCATTTTCAACACATTTTATTGCTCTGTTTTCACCTTCAGCTTCTGCTGAACCCATAATAGCAACTCCACTATCTTTCATTACGGTATTGACATCGTTAAAATCAACATTAATTTGTCCAGTTACAGAAATTACTTCTGCAATTCCTTTAGCAGCTATAGCCAAAACATCATCGGCATTTTCGAATGCATTTACAAGTGTCAAATTACCAAACATTTCTCTTAGTTTGTCATTGTTAATCACCAATAAGGTATCTACAGACTCTCTCATTTTCTCAATGCCCTCTTCGGCCTGAGTTCTTCGCTTTCTTCCTTCAAAAGTAAATGGAACAGTTATAATACCAACAGTTAATATTCCCATGTCTTTAGCTGCTTGTGCAATCACTGGCGCTGCACCAGTTCCAGTTCCTCCACCCATACCAGCAGTTACAAAGATCATCTTGGTATTTTTTGCAAGAATTTCATTGACATCCTCTAGGTTTTCAATTGCTGCATTTTTACCTACATCTGGGATAGAACCAGCTCCTCTTCCTTCTGTTAAGCTTTGTCCTAAAGGAATTTTAGTAGGTACAGGACTTGTGTCTAATGCTTGATGGTCCGTATTACAAACTACAAAGTCTACCCCTTTTATTCCTAGGCGGTACATATGGTTTACAGCATTACTTCCACCACCACCAACACCAATTACTTTGATAATGGAAGATTGTTCTTTAGGTAAATCAAATTTCATCATGATTTTATTTTTAATTGTTAATCTACTTTTTCGTCAAAAAATGTTTTAATCTTTTCAAAAAAGCTTCCCTTATTTTTTTGGGAATGCATTCTTGTATTTATTTTTTCGTTTCTTGACTTTAATAATTCAAATTTTTCAAATCCTTTGGCTACTAACCCAACACCTGTTGCAAATAATGGGGAAGTGACGTTAATATTGGTATTGGAGCTTAAGTGCTCATTTGGATAACCAACTCTAGAATCCATTCCAGTAGTGAATTCTATCAATTGGTTCATATGCTTAAGTTGGGATCCTCCACCTGTTAAAACAATACCACCAATTAATTTTTTCTCAAATCCAGAATTTTTAATTTCATAATAAATATGTTCTAATATTTCTGACATTCTAGCATTGATAATATTTGCTAAATTCATGACTGATATCTCTTTGGGGTCTCTGCCTCTCAAGCCTGGGATACAAACTACTTCGTTGTCTTGATTGGTTTGAGTAACTGCAGCTCCAAACTTGGTTTTTAAAAGTTCTGCTTGCCTGTGCATAATTGTACAACCTTCTTTAATATCTTCTGTAATTACATTTCCCCCAAAAGGAATTACTGCAGTATGTCTAATAATTCCATCGTGGAAGATGGCAATATCAGTAGTTCCTCCACCAATATCTACTAAAGCTACACCAGCTTCTTTTTCTTCATTACTAATCACAGCCGAAGAAGATGCAAGTGGCTCAAGAACTAATTCTGCTACTTCGAGACCAGCTTTACTAACACACTTAAATATATTTTTGGCAGCTGCCATTTGGCCGGTGATAATATGAAAATTTGCCTCTAATTGAACTCCCGACATACCAATAGGATCTTTTATTCCGGGCTGTCTATCGACAATGTATTCCTGGGGCAGAACATGAATAATTTCCTCTCCAGGCATCATCACTAATTTATACATGTCTTCAATTAACTCATCTACATCTTTTTGAGAAATTTCTTCTTCAATAGAATCTCTAGTAATCATTCCTCTGTGCTGAAGACTCTTAATATGTTGACCAGCAATTCCAACATTTACCACTTTTATTTCAATTCCAGATTTAGATTCTGCTTCTTCAACAGCAGCTCTAATTGACTGAACAGTCTTTTCAATATTAGAAACTACTCCTCGAGTAACTCCTAAGCTGGGCGCCTTACCAATACCCAATATTTCAATTTTGCCATGATCCGTTTTTCTACCAACCAAACAAGCAATTTTAGTGGTTCCAATATCTAGTCCTACAATTATTTCTGGTGCATCCATTTTAGTTTCTTTTTGAGCAGATTATTTGATTTTCATATAATACATTAAGTGTATCGTACTTATTTAAGTCTTTTGGCTGTGGCCCATTTTTATAAAAAAGTTTAATTTTTTTAAATTTTTTCTCCATATTCTCTATTGATCCAAACAAAATTCTTTGATTACCTATTCTTGGAATAAATTCAAAGTAGCCATTATTGTTGATGTAGATTTGAACAATTTGAGATTTTAAGAACGAGTCATTGTTAATTAATTTACTCATTTTATAAATTTTTTGAAAATCTGGGGACTTATGAAGGCTATCTAAAACATACAAGTTTAATCTTTCAGGAATATTTATTTTACCTGAAAAAATGGGGACTCTAGAAACATAAGTGCTACAAAGTGGCATAAGAAATCCATTATCATCTATATAAAAATTCTTTTCATATACAGGGCTTACAAACCTAGCAATTGGGGTTCTTTTTTTAATATTGACTTCAAGATTTCCATTGTTATTAAAATAAACTTCAGCACTATTAATTGCAGAATGATTTAAAAGTTTTGTTTCAATATGAGAAAAATCAATTTCATGCTTTAAGGTGACTTTTTCGACAATCCCCATTAATGACAATACGGAATTTACTTCTGACTTTGTAATAAAATCGTGAAGATTGTCCTCTATGAAATTAATTTGCACTTTCTTAAGTTTTATATCTTGGTAAAAACTGGAAACAAAACCAGATAACACAATCCATCCTGAGAGAATAGAAATCCAAAAAAATATTTTACCTATTTTCTTAAGCATTCAAAGCAATTTTTTTTATTTGTTTTGGCCATTTATCGATATCACCAGCTCCTATTGTAAGTAAAACCATATCTAAGTCTCGGTTAATAAAATTGAAAAGTTCACTTACTGAATTAATTATTCTCTTATTGTTATTTTTAATTTTTTGAATTAAAACCGAAGAATCTACACCCTCAATAGGAGCTTCTCTTGCAGGATAAATAGGCAACAAAAAAATTTGATCAAATCCGGATAAACTTTCTGCAAAATAATCCATGAAATCTCTAGTTCTGGAAAACAAATGTGGTTGAAACACCCCAACGACAAATTTTTGTGGATAAAAAGACTTTACAGCACTTAATAGAGAATCAATCTCTTTAGGATGGTGTGCATAATCATCAATATAGATAAGTTTCGGAAGGCTTAGCTGAACATCAAATCTTCTTTTAACTCCTGAGTAGCTTTGGAGTCCATTTTTTATACTATCAACAGTTATTCCATTAATTAAACATGCTAAAATAGAACCTGCAGCATTTAATAAATTATAACTTCCAGGCATTTTAAATACGAAGTTCTCGTAAATTTGATTGTTAAAGACAATGTCAAACAAGTACAAGCCTTCTTTAATTTGAACATTTATAATTTGCAAATCATTGTCTTTTTTAAAACCATAGGACAAATTTTCTTTGAAGAAATGACTGATATTTTCTTCTACAATCAACTTTTTATTGTCGCTTAATAACTTTGTGAAATTCTTAAAAGCTTCTACCAAAAAATCTTTATTTTCATAAATATCCAAATGATCAGCATCCATAGATGTCAATACAATTGTATCTGGAAATAGGTTCATAAATGAACGGTCGTATTCATCGGCCTCTACTACTGAAAAATTTCCCTTTCCTATTAAAAAATTAGACTTGTAATTTGAAGTAATTCCACCTATGAAACAAAGCCCATCTTTATTATCTGATGTTAAAATATGAGCAATAATAGAACTAGTTGTTGTTTTACCATGAGTTCCTGCAACTGCAATTGTATCTAGTGGTTTTGTAATTTCACCAAGTATTTGAGATCTTTTTAATAAAGGAACCTGTGATTTTTTAAAATATTCAAAATATATATTTTTTGAATCTATTGCAGGAGTAAAAATTACCAATTGGATATTTTGAAGATCTTTTAAAGAATCTATATTTTCATCGTAAGATATTTCAACGCCGATTTTTTCTAGCTCTTTTGTTAACTCTGTTTTGCTTCTATCATAACCACTTACCTTAGCCCCTTGATTTACAAAATAATGAGCCAATGCGCTCATACCTATCCCACCAATTCCAATAAAATATATGGATTTAAAATCATCTAAATTCATTAAGAAATAAGTTTAAATATTTCATTGACAATATCTTCACTAGCATTAGGCTTTCCCATTTTTTTTGCATTTTTAGAAATAGTGTTCAACTGATTTTCTTGCTTAAGTAAATCCAAGGCGGTTCTTAAAAGGGAATCGGTATCTTTATCCTCAACAAGAATAGCAGCAGATTTATTGACCAAAGACATTGCATTTTTAGTCTGATGATCTTCTGAAACATTGGGGGATGGAACCAAAATACTTGGCTTACCTGCTAAAGTAAGTTCACTAATAGACAATGCACCCGCTCTAGAGATAACTAAATCCGCAAGAGAATAAGCTAAATCCATTCTTTTAATAAATGCTAATGCTTTTACATTGGGAATATTAATTTGGTTTAATTGATTTTCAATAGAGTCAAAATATCTTTTGCCAACTTGCCACAGTAATTTAATTGGTTGATCTTTGATTGTATCAATAGAATTTAAAATTCCTTCATTGATAGATTTTGCTCCTAAACTTCCTCCTAAAACTAAAATCACTTTTTCATTCTTAGAAACTTTAAAATAGGTTTTAGCATCCAACAACTTAGCATCTAAATTTTCAATGTCTTTTCTTACTGGATTGCCAGTTAAAACCAATTTATTTGTCTCAAAAAATTGATTCATATTTTCATATGCAACACAAATTTTTTTGGTTTTTTTACTCAGCCACTTATTGGTTAGACCAGCATAAGAATTCTGCTCTTGAATTAATGTAGGAATTTTTAAACTGTGTGCCATTCTTAGAGTTGGTCCACTTGCATAGCCACCAACACCAACCACAATATTTGGTTGAAAATCCTTAATTATTTTTCTTGCATGATTGAAACTTTTTAAAAGTAGAAAAGGAAACTTTATGTTTTTAAGAATTGCATTTATAGACATAGATCTTTGGATACCCACAACATTTAGCCCAACAATTTCAAACCCCTCTTCTGGAACTTTTTCCATTTCCATTCTCCCTTTTGCTCCAACAAATAGTATTTCCGAATCTTTACTTATTTCTAATATTTTCTTTGCAATTGCAATAGCTGGGTAAATATGCCCTCCAGTTCCACCTCCACTAATGATTATTTTATAGGTAGACATTTTCAGAATCTTTATATACTGTTGTACTAACATTTAAAATTATTCCCAAAGAAATACAGGTAAATAATATAGAAGTTCCTCCCATACTAATTAAAGGCAAAGGTTGACCGGTGACAGGAAATAAATTTACCCCAACCCCCATATTTATAAAAGATTGGAAGATTAGCATAAAACTTAATCCAAATACAATAAAAGAAGCAAATTTACTATCCACTTTATTCATAATTCTAATCGCTCTGAAAAATAAAATCATATATAAAATAACCAATCCTATTCCTCCGATTATCGAGCCAAATTCTTCAATTGAAGAAGCATAAATAAAATCTGATTGAGCAGAATATAAATCATTTTTAACATGCCCTTTCCCCGGACCTTTTCCAAATAAAAATCCATTTGCGACTGCTCGTTTTGCCATTTCTGCTTGGTAATTTTCTTGTTTCTCACCACTTCCAAAGCTCATCATTCTTTTTTCCCAAGTATCCACTCTAGGTAAAAAACCAGGAACTGCAATATTGACAAGAATTAAAAAAACAAAACCTAGAAAAGCAGTTCCTATAATAGATCCTAAATGCTTTATTTTAGCCCCTCCTATAAACATCATTGTAAAACAAACGGTAAATAACATCGCTGCAGTAGAAAAATCAGCGGGAAGAATTAAGCCACAAATTAGAGCTACAGGCCATAAAATAGGTATTAAACCTTTTTTAAAATCTTTAATGTCTTCCTTCTTATTGGTAAGCATACGCGAGACATAGATGATCAAAACTAGTTTCGCAAAATCTGAAGGTTGAAAACCCATTATCCATCTTGAAGCATTTCCTTTACTGACCCCAAATAAGAGCGTAACAAATAATAAAATAATAGAAACAAAAATTCCTATCTGGGATAATCGTGAAAAATACTTGTATGGAAAAAACTGCAAATAAATAATCAGAATAATTCCTATTATTATAATTAAAGTATGCTTGATAACGTAAGGAGCAACATTTCCACCTGAAATTCTAAATGCTAAATTAGAACTTGAGCTGTAAGCCATAACTATTGAATACAATGAAAGTAATATTATAATTGTCCAAATTACTTTATCCCCCTTTAAGTATTTCTCAATTAGCTGTTGCATTAATCTATACTGTGAATTAAATTTTTAAAATAATCTCCTCTTAACTGGTAGTTTTTATGAGTGATATAACTTGAGCAAGCTGGAGAGAAAAGAACATTTATATTTTTAGTAGGATTATTTAAAGCCATATTCACCGAATCCTTAATGGATGACAATTGAGAGTATTTAATTTTAGAGCCAAACAGATATTTTATATTGGTTTCATGTTTTCCATAATAGATTATTTCTGTTACTTTCGACAAAACTAAATCCTCAAGAATGTCCAAATCTCTTGGTGATTGGTTTTGACCTACTATCCAAATAATTGGCCCTTGTATTTTTGACAAAGAATATGCTGTAGCTCCAGTATCTGTAGATTTAGAATCGTTGATCCATATTTTCTCTAGCTTATCTGAAAAAAATTCAAGCCTATGCTCTATAGAAGAGAAGGAATTCAAAGATTCTTTTCTTTTATTAAGGAGCTGTTTTCTTATAGATTTTTGCTTAAGTATATTCATCTACAAAAATTATAATGTTCTTACAGCATTTTTAAATTGATGCCCTCTATCTTCATAATTCTTAAATAAATCGAAACTAGAACAAGCAGGAGATAGCAATACATTAAATCCTTTTTTAGCAATTCTATAACTAATTTGTACTGCTTGATCCGCTGATTCAGCTTCATAAAAAGAATCCACTATGGAACCAAAAGCCTCTTTAATCTTAGAATTATCTTTTCCTAAGCAAACAATTCCTAAAACTTTTTGTTTTACAAGTCCCTCTAATATGGAGTAATCATTTCCTTTATCTATTCCTCCAACAATCCAAATAGTTGGTTGCTGCATGCTTTCTAAAGCATACCATGTTGAATTGACATTTGTCGCCTTTGAATCATTTATAAAATTAATTCCATGGATTTTGGCAACATCCTCCAATCTATGTTCTACATTTTGAAAATCTGCTAGACTGTCTCGGATAATTTCTTTTCTAATATCTAATACTCTTGCTGCAACTCCCGCAGCCATAGAATTAAATAAATTGTGCTTGCCTTGTTGGGCCAATTGATGAATGGACATAATTGTTTGTTTTTTATTGTTTATACTGATTTTTATTTGTTCTTTTTCTAACCAAGATCCTTTGAGTAACTTCTCATTTATGGAAACTGGAGCTAATTTGTAAGAGACTTCGTCTTGAGACATAATCCATTCTGATATTACTTTATCGTCGTGATTATAAATTAGACAATCACTTTTGGTCATGTTTTGACAAATCCTAAATTTACTTTTCGAATATTTTGTGAAATCTTGTTGGTATCTATCCAAATGATCTGGGGAAATATTTAGAATTATTGAAATGTCAGATTTGAAATCGTACATTCTATCTAATTGGAAACTACTGAGTTCAATAACATAGTAGTCCACATTTTCTAAAGCTACTGACATGGCATAACTTTGGCCAATATTCCCAACCGCTTTTACATTGTATCCTGCATTCTCTAAAAGATAAGTAACCATTAAAGTGGTAGTGGTCTTTCCATTAGTTCCAGTAATACATATTTTTTTTGCATTGCAGAAATAGCTTGCAAATTCAATTTCACTTATAATGGGTTTGGAACTTTTTATAAAATATTTTACTAATTGATGGTCATTATCGATTCCAGGGCTAACAACTAAAACATCTTGAACAGAGGAAATAAATGGCATATAATCCACTTGGTAATATTCAACTCCAAATTCTCTTAAAGTATTGGTAGATTCCTTGGATATATTTGAATCGTCACAGACAAGAACATTTAAATTATTTTTCTTAGCCAGTACCGCTGCGCCAACACCACTTTTTCCAGCACCTAAAACCACAATATTTTGAAAGTTTTTTATCATCTAAGTTTTAGAGTTACAATGGAAAGAACTGCCAGTAGAATACCAAGAATCCAAAACCTTGAGACTATTTTTGCCTCGTGTATTCCTTTCTTTTGGTAATGATGGTGAATTGGAGACATTAAAAAGATTCTTCTACCCTCTCCAAATTTTCTTTTGGTGTATTTGAAATAAGAAACTTGGAGAACAACACTTAAATTTTCTATAAGAAAAACTCCGCAGAAAACTGGAATTAATAATTCCTTCCTAATGGCTATAGCGAAAACAGCAATTATACCACCCAAAGCCAAACTTCCTGTATCACCCATGAAAACTTTTGCAGGAAATGAATTGTACCACAAAAACCCAATGCATGCTCCAACAAATGAGCTAATAAAAATCACAAGCTCAGATGAATTTGGGATATAGAGAATATTTAAATAATCAGAAAAAACTAAATTACCTGAGAGGTAAGCAAAGATGGCTAATGTTATACCAACAATTGCACTAGTTCCGGTTGCAAGACCATCCAGTCCATCGGTTAAATTAGCGCCATTGGATACTGAAATAACAATAATTACGATTATAGGGATAAATACTAACCATGAATATTTGGACAACTCAGGGCTTATCCAGCTAATTAGCCACGAATAATCAAACTCATTATTTTTAACAAATGGAATTGTAGTTTTAAGTGATTTTGTCTCTTCCCAGAAATAACTTTTAGTTTCTTGCGAACTCACTTGCTGCTCGGCTAGAATTTCTGTGTTGTAATAAGTTTTGGATTTAATTGTCACAGAATCGCTCCAATACATAGAAGCTCCTACAATTATTCCAACTCCAATTTGTCCAATTACTTTAAACTTTCCAGCTAATCCTTTTTTATTTTTTTTGAATACTTTAATGTAATCGTCTAGAAAACCAATCAATCCCAGCCAAACAGTTGCAACAAGCATTAATTGAATGTAAATGTTATCTAACTTGGCGAAAAGCATGGTTGGTACTATGATACCAGCTAAAATGATAACTCCACCCATTGTAGGTGTTCCTGCCTTCACCATTTGTCCTTCTAAACCCAAATCTCTAATAGACTCCCCAACTTGTTTTCTCTGTAAGAATTTAATTAGCCTTCCTCCAAAAACAAGTGTGATCACAAGTGAAGTAATAACAGCCATCCCGGCTCTAAATGAGATAAATTCGAATAATCCTGAACCAGGAAAGTCAAAATTTTGATTTATATAATTAAAAAAATGATAAAGCATTATTGTTGTATTTGTTTGAAAATTTCTATAGTAGTTTCTAAATCATCAAAATGTAATTTCTCATCTCTGATGATTTGATACTTCTCATGGCCTTTTCCGGCAATTAAAATCACATCTCCACTTTCTGCTAATTCACAAGCAACTTTAATTGCTTGTCTTCTATCTTGAACAGTTAATACTTTAGAGGATTTAGACTTTGGAATTCCAGATACAATTTCCTTAATAATTTCACTTGGCTTTTCGCTTCTAGGATTATCAGATGTAACTATCACCCTATCGCTATAAACAGATGAAATTTCACCCATTAATGGACGCTTGCCCTTGTCTCTGTCTCCCCCACATCCAAATACCGTGAATATCTTTTCTTTATCGCTTTTTAGACTAACCAATGTCTTCAAAACATTTTCAAGAGCATCTGGAGTATGAGCATAGTCAATTACTGCAGTAACATTACTGGGAGAAACGATGTACTCAAATCTCCCATCTGGCGCTTTTAGATTACTTATAATTGTCAGAACAGTAAGAGCTTCTTCACCAAGAGATTTAGCTACTGCAAAAACAACCAAAAGATTGTAAGCATTGAATTCTCCTATCAATCTAGAGGTCATTTCAAATCCGTCAATTTCTATAGAAAGTCCACTTATATTATTTTCAACAATTTTTCCTTTAAAATCAAAATCGCCTTTCAATCCATAAGAAAGTGGCTTGGCGATTATATCTCTAACCATTTCTTCTCCATAAGGATCGTCAAAGTTTACAATTGCTACAGCATTATTTTTAAGAGAATTAAATAACTTTTTCTTTGCACCTATATAGTCATTTAAGGTAGGGTGATAGTCCATGTGGTCTCTTGAAATATTGGTATAAACTCCAATATCAAAAGATAATCCAGAGACTCTATTTTGGTCTAAAGCATGGGAACTTACCTCCATAAAAACATAGGAACAACCCTCTTTAACCATTTGACTCAGTAATTCGTTGATTCTAATTGCGTTTGGAGTTGTATGAGTAGAAGGAATTGTCTTGTGAAGTATTTTAATATGTACAGTTGAAATAAGCCCAGTTTTGTACCCCATTAACCTATACAAATCATATAATAATGTAGCGCAAGTAGTCTTACCATTGGTACCTGTTATTCCAACTAGTTTTAATTTTTCAGAAGGATTGTCGAAAAAATTTGAAGCTACAATTCCTAAAGACTTTGAACTATCCAATACTTTGATATAGGTAATCTCGTCGTTTAAAATTTCGGGGAGACTCTCACAAATTATAGCGCATGCACCACTATTTTGAGCTTGAGAAATAAAATCGTGTCCATCCAGAGAGACTCCTTTTACAGCTATAAATAAAGAAAGATTGTTAATTTCTCTAGAGTCAAATGCTATATTTTCCACAGCAATATTAGTATTGCCTTTTATCTTAATTATTCTAATTCCATATATAATATCCTTTAGTAATTTCATCCTAGTTGTAAAATGATTTTTTGACCTTTATTGATTCTTAAACCAGCTTTTATTGATTGTTCTCTTACTATTCCAGACCCTACAGGCTGCACAAACAATCCATACTTTTCCAACATATAGGTAGCATCTATCAATCCCATACCAACTACATTCGGAACCAATCCTTTTTGCATCTTTTTATGAATTATTTTAATAGCATCTTTACCAGTTCTTGTAGATATCCACTCGTTAGATTTATTGGATAAATCTTCAACAGGTATTCTCATATTTTCAGAAGCAACTAAAAAAGACATTTTGTCGCCACTTCTAGAGTAAGGGTATCGGTTAATAGTATCTTTTAAAACAATATTTTCTTTTTGAAATTCTTGCGCATAGACCTTATCTGCAATCTCCTTAAAGACTGTTCCAGAAACTACAGACCCAAAAATATTTTTAGTAGGGCCTTGAACAACTACAATGCAACTATAGACCGGATCTTTTGATGGAAAATAACCACAAAAAGAAGCCTGGTATTTATTTCCATATCCTTTAGAACCTTGAGCAATTTTTGATG
>Ga0233438_10000656_pt1 | contig 42481 bp, 44 predicted proteins | sample SI_123_September_FD_182720 | JGI IMG/M metagenome (GOLD analysis project Ga0233438, IMG submission 182720) | Seawater microbial communities from Saanich Inlet, British Columbia, Canada - SI_123_September2016_10_MG | ecosystem: Environmental > Aquatic > Marine > Inlet | place: Canada: British...
TGACTGCAATGTTTGATGCTATGACAGCATTATCATCAAAATATAATGATTCACCTGAAACAGCTTCAAGAGCTTATGACAAAACTAGAGATGGATTTGTAATTGCTGGTGGTGGTGGAGTGTTAGTTCTTGAAGAATATGAACACGCAAAAGCTAGAGGTGCTAAAATATACGCTGAATTAACTGGTTATGGAGCAACTTCAGATGGATATGATATGGTTGCACCATCAGGTGAAGGTGCAGTCAGATGTATGAAGATGGCTATAGCAACTACTAAAAATAAAATTGATTATATTAATACTCACGGTACATCGACACCAGTTGGCGATATTACAGAATTAAATGCTGTTAAAGGAGTTTTTGGAAATGAGATTCCAAAAATTAGTTCTACTAAATCTTTATCGGGTCATCCTTTGGGAGCTGCTTCTGTTCATGAAGCCATCTATTGTTTAATTATGATGAAAAATAACTTCATTGCTGGTTCAGCAAACATTACAGAAATGGATGAAGAGGCAAAAAAATTTCCAATAGTTTCTAAAACTGAAAAAGGAGCGACTTTAAATACTGTTATGTCTAATAGCTTTGGTTTTGGAGGAACCAATGCTGCATTAATTTTTGAGAAAGTCTAATTATGAGCTTAATGAAAGGTAAAAAAGGACTTATCATGGGCGTAGCCAACGAGCGGTCTATTGCTTGGGGTATATCACAAAAACTAGCAGATGCGGGAGCTGAACTTGCTTTTACGTATCTTGGTGATGCTTTAAAAAAAAGAGTTATACCATTAGCAGAAAAATTAAATTCTAAAGCAACATTTAGTTGTGATGTTGAAAAAAAAGAAGAAGTTGTAAAACTTTTTGAAGATATTAAATCTAAGTGGGGGCAAATTGATTTCGTTGTACACGCTGTAGCTTTTTCAGATAAATCAGAATTATCAGGTGAATATTTAAATACTAGTAGAGAAAATTTTTTAAGAAGTATGCTTATTTCATGTTTTTCTTTTACTGAAGTTTCTAAAGAAGCAGTTAAAATTATGAAAGAAGGAGGAAGTTTGCTTACCTTAACTTATGAATCTACAAAAGCTATACCAAATTATAATGTTATGGGTGTATGTAAATCTGCTCTAGAAGCAAGTGTTAAGTATTTAGCAAGAGATTTAGGTTCAAAAGGAATGCGTGTTAACGCAATAAGCGCTGGACCTATTAAAACCTTAGCAGCATCAGCAATTGGAGATGCGAAATTTTTATATAAATGGAATGAAGATCATTCTTTTTTGAAAAGGAATGTAGATATTCATGATGTAGGGAATTCAGCTTTATATCTTCTAAGCGATTTAGCTGCAGGTGTTACAGGCGAAATTCATTATGTCGATGCCGGATACAATAAAGTAGGAATGCCTGATCCTAAAAATATTTCTTAAGCGCTAGCTTGTTTCATAGACAATTTAACTTTACCTCTATCAAAGCCAACAACTTTTACAGATACCTCGTCTCCTTCTTTTACAACATCTCCAACTTTTTCAACTCTTTTAGCCGCAAGTTCAGAAATATGTACAAGGCCATCTTGTTTTCCTAAAAAATTAACAAATGCACCAAATTCCATAATCTTCACTACCTTGCCTTTATAAATTTTTCCCATTTCAGGTTTCGCAACTAAACTTTTAATAAATTCAATTGCTTTATTTCTAGACTCTTCATCTGGAGCAGCAACTGTTACTTCTCCAGTATCTTTAACATCAACCTTAGCTCCTGATGTTTCAACTATTTCTCTTATGGTTGCTCCACCTTTGCCTATTACTGTCGCGATATCTTTTTTGTCAACTTTTATAATTTCCATTTTAGGCGTGTGTTTTGAGAATTCTTTTCTTGAGTCTTTAAGTGCTTTATTCATTTCTCCTAAAATATGTTCTCTACCACCTTTTGCTTGGTCTAAAGCTTTTTCCATAATTTCAAAAGTAATACCTGTAATTTTAATATCCATTTGAAGGGATGTAATACCATTTTTTGTGCCAGCTACTTTAAAATCCATATCTCCTAAGTGATCTTCATCTCCTAAAATGTCTGATAATACTGAAAAATCATCACCTTCTTTGATTAAACCCATTGCTATGCCTGCAACTGGTTCTTTGATTGGAACACCTGCATCCATAAGAGCCAATGAAGTTCCACATACTGTTGCCATTGATGATGAGCCATTAGACTCAGTAATTTCGGAAACCACTCTTAGAGTATATGGAAAGTCTTCACCTTTAGGTAAAGATGAATTAATTGCTCTCCATGCTAATTTCCCGTGACCTACTTCTCTTCTTCCTGTGCCTATTCTTCCGCATTCTCCAACAGAAAAAGGAGGAAAATTGTAGTGCAACATAAATCTGTTTCTTTGCATTCCACTTAGGCTTTCAACTCTTTGTTCGTCATCAGACATACCTAGGGTAGTAACTACTAATGCTTGAGTTTCACCTCTAGTAAATAAAGAAGATCCATGTGTTCTTGGTAATACCCCAACCTCGCACTTAATTTGTCTAACGTCTGCTAAACCTCTTCCATCAATTCTCTTTTTATCTTTTATAATTGCTGTTCTAACAATATCTTTTTCAAGCGACTTTAATTGAGCCATAGCTTGGTTTTCGGTTATGTTTTCATCTTCAGCAAACATTTCTTTACATTTAGTTTCTATTTCTGAAATAGCAGTTGATCTTTTCTTTTTATCTATTTCTTTGAAAGCTTTTCTAAGATCCTTTTCAACAACACCAGCAATTTTCTTTTTAATTTCTGAATGATCTACTTCTTCAACTTCCCATTTAGGTTTACCTGCTTTTTTTGCAAGTTTTTCTATTGCTTCTATTACTGGTACAAAACTCTCATGCCCAAATTTTACAGCATCTAGCATTATTTTTTCTGAAAGACCTGAAGTTTCTGACTCCACCATTAAAACAGCGTCTTTTGTTCCAGCCACAACTAAATCTAATTCTGATTCTATTAACTCTTCTGGTGATGGGTTTAATAAATATTTACCATCTTTGTAACCAACTCTACTTGCTGCTATTGGCCCCCCAAATGGCAGTCCTGAAATAGCTAATGAAGCGGAACATGCTATAATTGAAAGCACATCAGCTTGGTTTTCACCATCGTATGAAAGTACTGTGGGAAGCAATTGAACTTCATTTAAAAAACTCGAAGGGAATAAAGGTCTTATAGGTCTGTCTATTAATCTCGATATTAGCTGTTCTGACTCGGTCGGTCTTGCTTCTCGTTTAAAATAACCACCTGGAATTTTTCCTGCTGCATAATACTTTTCTTGATAATTTACTGAAAGTGGAAAAAAATCTTGTCCATCTCTTAGTTTTTTTGCACCAACAACAGTTGCTATCACGACTGTTTCACCACAAGTTGCTACGATTGCTCCGTCAGCTTGTCTGGCTATTTTTCCAGTTTCTAAAGTTAATTTTTTACCATTAACTTCTAATACTTCTTTGTGTATTTTAAACATTATTTCCTTAAATTAAGTTGTTTTAGAACCTTTTGATATGAATCAGGTTTTTTCTTTTTTAAATATGAAAGTAACTTTTTTCTTTTATTTACTGATTTAGTCATACCCACAGATGAATGCTTATCTTTTTTAGCACTCTTAAAATGTTCTGCTAATTTTGATATTTTATCTGTAAGTAATCCAATTTGGACTTCTGTTGAGCCAACATCCTTTTCATGTATAGCTAATGACTTAATTGTATCGTTTTTTTTCTTTATCATTTTCATTATTTTTCTTTATTAGTCTTTCAATCTTTTCAGCATATTCAAATGAGTTATCTTCTACAAAAGTGAGCTTAGGAAGAAACTTAATATCTAGCCTTTTAGACAGGGCTCTTCTAACAAGATGTGAGTACTCCGTCAAGATCCTAACTGTTTCTTTAGCATCTGTTCCTCCCAATGGAATAACATACACCCTAGCAGTTTTAAGATCTGGGGTCATCCTGACTTCTGTTACAGTAATAAATTTCGAGTTTATAGAAGGTATTTTAGCTTCATTTCTGATCAACAGCTCTCCTATGTTTTGTTTTACTAATTCACCAACCCTCAGCTGTCTCTGACTAAATGTTCTTTGCGTAGCTTGATTTCCCATTAAATTGACCTTTTCACTTCCTCAGCTAAAAAAGATTCAATAACATCCTTTTCTTTAAAATCTATAAAATCTTTAATACTTATTCCACACTCCAAACCTGTCCCCACTTCCTTAACTTGATTTTTTTCTCTAAAAATCGTTGTTATTTCACCGGTATAAACTACAACCCCATCTCTTATAATTCTTGCTTTGGATTTGCTTTTTACTTCTCCACTTAAAACTTTAGAGCCAGCAATTTTCCCTGCGTTTGACACTGCAAAAACCTTCTGTATTTCTGCACTGCCCAAGACTGTTTCTTTAATATCTGGTTCTAAAAGACCTGATAAAGATTTTGAAACATGATCAAGTGCTTCATATATAATATTAAAATATTTAATATCTACTTTTTGTTCTTCAGCTAATTTTTTTGCTTCTCTATTCGGCTTTACATTAAATCCAATTAATATTGCATTTGATGCTTTTGCCAATGATACATCTGTTTCATTAATCATTCCTATATCTGAGAGAATAATTTTTGCCTCTACTTCTTCATGTTCAATTTTATTAATAGCCATCTTTAAAGCTTCACTAGAGCCTTGTACATCAGATTTAATAATAATATTTAATTCATCTTTATCTTTGGCTTCTTCAAATAATGTGGTTTTATCTTTTACTAGAACTTTATTTTTATTTGAGTTCATTTGTTTAAACTCTGCCATTTTTTTTGCTTCATTTTCATCTTTAGTAACTACGAACTCCGCTCCTGCATAAGCAGAGCTGTTCATTCCTAAAATTTCAACTGGCATTGATGGAAACGCTTCATCTATTATTTTTCCATCATAATCGATCATAGCTCTTACTTTACCCCAAGTATTACCACAAATGAAATGATCACCCCTCTTAAGTTTTCCGTTACTTACTAAAATTGTAGAAACAGGACCTTTTCCTTTATCTATTTTAGACTCTATAACTACACCTCTGGCTTGGTCGGAGAATGATGCTTTCAAGTCAAGTATTTCTGATTGAAGTAAAATGCTTTCTTTTAATTTATCTAAATTTAATTTTTTTAAAGCAGAGACTTCTACAAATAATGTGTCGCCACTTAAATCCTCTGCTATTAATTCGTATTGCATCATTTCATTTTTGATTTTACTTATATTTTTTTCAGGTAAATCACATTTGTTTATTGCTACGATAATAGGCACACCAGCTGCTTTTGCGTGTTTAATAGCCTCAACCGTTTGAGGTTTTATTCCATCGTCTGCTGCAACAACTAAAATTACTATGTCTGTTATTTTTGAACCTCGTGCACGCATTTCTGTAAATGCAGCGTGACCAGGTGTGTCGATAAAAGTAATTAATTTTCTGTTGTTAGTTTTTATTTGATAAGCACCAATATGTTGTGTAATACCTCCATGCTCACCTGAAACAACATTACTGTCTCTCAACGCGTCCAAGAGAGAAGTTTTACCGTGATCTACGTGACCCATAATAGTTACTATAGGAGGTCTTATTTGTATATCTCCCTCTAATTTTTCTTTTATTTTACCTATTTTTAAATCTGGTTTGTCCTCGAAAATAGGTTGATGTCCAAATTCTTTAACTATGTATTCTGCTGTATCTTTATCTATCACATGATTAATTGTAGCAACAACCTTCATGTTAAATAAAAATTTAATTACGTCATTGGATTTTTCTGCCATTCTATTAGAAAGTTCTTGAATGGTTATTTGTTCAGGTATTTTTACATTACGTAAAACTTTTTTAAATTCTTTTTTTTCACCATCAGGGCTTATTTTTTTTTCTTTTAATCTTGCTCTTTTGACTGAAGCAAGACTTCTCTGTTTAATCTCAATTTCTTCCACATTTAAAGCTCTTGAAACAGTTAATTTAAAATCTCTTTTATCTATAGGGCCTTTTAGCTTTAGTTTGCTTTTTCCTGTCGGTTTTTCGTCTTTTTTTATAAAGGCTTTTGTAGCTTGTTGTTCAATAAATTTTCTAGCAAAGTTTTTCTTTTTGAGATCAGGATTTTTTGTTGAATTATAATTCGGATTTGGTCTATTAATGTTTTTGTTTCCTTTAAAAGGTTCTTTTTTTTTAACAGCAAAAGATTTTTTTCCATCTGTATTTATTGATGTAGTATCAATTTTCTTTTTTAAATTGGATGAAATTGTGAGAGTCTTTTTTTTATTGTCTTTTTCCATAACATTACTTGTACGCAATCTCTCTTGCCGACATAATTAGCTCATCGGCTTCCTTTCTTGATAAAGAAAATTCTTCAAGATAACCATCAATTCTAATTTTTTTTCCCTTGATTTCATCAAAACCGCCTATTAACTCATCTGAAGATAGGTCTGCAAAATCATTTATTTTTTTAATATTTTTTTGACCCAGTATCACCAGCATGCCTTGTGTCATTCCTTTAAGATTTATTAATTCCTCTTCAACACCAAGTTCTTTTAGTTTTGATGCAACTGCCTCTTTTTCTTTAACCAAAGTTTCTTTAGATCTATTTATTAACTCACTTGCTGTTTCCTCATCAATTGCTTCTATTTTAGCAATGTCTTCTGGCGATGATTGAGAAATATCTTCAATACTTGTAAACCCCTCCGAAACTAACAGTTGACCTAAAGTTTCATCTACTTCTAAGTATTTAACCAAAGTTTCAGTTCTATCTTTAAATTCAGATTGTCTTCTATCAGAGTCTTCTTTGTCAGTTAAAATATCAATCTCATAGTTTGTAAGTTTAGAAGCTAACCTAACATTTTGCCCTCTTCTACCAATTGCTTTACTCAAATTTTCTTCTGTTAATATGATATCAATTCTTTTATTTTCTTGGTCTATTAAAACTCTTTGTATTTCAGCTGGAGACAGTGACTCAGAAATTAAAGTTGGAAGATCTTCTGTCCATTTAATAATGTCAATCTTTTCCCCGTGTAATTCATTTACTATTGTTTGAACTCTACTCCCTCTCATACCTACACATGCGCCAACTGGATCTATTGAAGAGTCTTGGGAGTGCACACAAATTTTAGCTCTACTTCCTGGGTCTCTTGCAACAGATTTAATTTCTATAGTACCTTCGTATATTTCAGGAACTTCTTGAAAGAATAGTTTTGCTAGAAATTGGGGGTGCGCTCTTGATAGAAATATCTGGTGTCCTTTTAATTCTTTTTTTACCTCATAACAGTATGCTTTAGCACGATCTCCGGTTTTTAATATTTCTCTAGGAATGAGTTCATCTTTTTTAATAACACCTTCAGCTTTACCTAAATCAATGATTACATTACCATATTCTAATCTTTTAATTATACCGCTTAAAATCTGACCTTGTTTTTCAATAAAATCTTCATATTGTCTATTTTTTTCTGCCTCTCGAACTCTGCTGCTAATCACTTGTTTGGCGCTTTGTGCTGCTATACGCCCAAAATCTATTTGTGGCAATTCTTCAAAAACTTTTTCACCTATTTTTAATTCTGCATTTTTTGGATTAATTTTTTGTGCATCTACTAAAGTAATTTCTCTTGCTGAGTCTTCGACTTTTTCAACTATATCTAAAACTTTTTGAATTTTTATGTCCCCACTTTCTCTATCGATAATTACTTCGATATTATTATCATTTCCAAATTTAGTTAACGCTGCCTTCTGAATGGCACTTTCCATTGAACCAATTACTAGTTCTTTATCAATAGATTTTTCATTAGCTACCGCTTCAACTATTCTTAAAAGCTCTTGTTTATCTAGACCTCTATTTAACATTATATCTCTCCTAAAAAAAAATGGGCTTGAGCCCATTTAGTAAATTCAATAATTTAACTAATACTTAGAAGAAAAATATGGTTTTTTCAAGATTACAGTTTAAATAAATCAGTTTTATCTGTCTTTTCCCAAGTAAATTCACCTTTATTAGTGGGCTTTCTACCAAAGTGACCGTAAGCTGATGTTGCTTCGTATATAGGACGGTTTAAATTTAACATTTCTCTAATTCCTCTAGGAGATAAATTAAAATTTTCCTCTATTATTTTTTTAATTTTTTCTATTTTATCTTCGTCACCGCTAGCTAATTTTATAAAAATTGATAAAGGTTTAGAAACACCAATTGCATAAGCTAGTTGTATCAAGCATTTTGCAGAAGCGCCAGAAGCAACTATATTCTTTGCTAAATATCTAGAGACGTACGCAGCTGATCTGTCTACTTTAGTTGGATCTTTTCCAGAAAACGCACCGCCACCATGTGGAGCAGCGCCTCCATAAGTGTCTACAATAATTTTTCTTCCCGTGAGACCTGTATCACCATCTGGTCCTCCAATTATAAATTGCCCTGTGGGGTTAATATAAATTTCCTTAGAATCTAAATCTGTTAAAAAGTTTTCTGGAATTGATTTTTTAATATATGGCAATATTAAATCTTTGACTTTTTCTTGATTTAAATCTTTTGAATGTTGTGTTGAAATTACAACAGAAGTTACTTTAATTGGTTTATCATTTTCATACAGCATTGTTACTTGACTCTTAGAGTCAGGCTCGATTCCACTTAAATTTCCAGTTTTTCTATCTTGTGCCATTAACCTTAAAATTTTATGCGAATAATAAATTGGCGCTGGCATTAATTTCTCTGTTTCATTACATGCATAACCAAACATAATTCCTTGGTCGCCTGCACCTTCATCTTTATTATCTTTTGAATCAACACCCATTGCAATATCGGAGGACTGTTCATGTAAAAAAGTTTCAATGTTTGCGGTTTTCCAACTAAAGCCAGTCTGATCATACCCAATATCTTTAATACATTCTCTTACTTTATTGATAAGTTCATCTTTGTTTATTTTTGGTCCTCTTGTTTCACCTGCTAAAATTACTTTATTAGTTGTAGCTAATGTTTCGCAAGCTACTCTAGATATTGGGTCTTTTGACAAATACGAATCGACGACCATATCAGATATTCTGTCACAAACTTTATCTGGATGACCTTCTGAAACAGACTCGCTTGTAAATAAAAATTTGTTATTTTCCATTTTTTCTATTTTTATATATTTGAAAGATGAATAAGTATGTAATTAAAAGAACAAAAAAGATCAAATCATTTTTACTATTATCGGATTTTATCAACGGTATTTCAAACTCAATATTTCCAGCTTCATTTCGATTAAGTTGCTTTATAGTTGTTCCTTTATTATCTATTATCGCGGTTATACCCTGATTGGCTGATCTTAAAAGAAAAGTCCCTTTCTCAATGGCTCTAAAAATTGCTTTAGCATAATGTTGGTCTGGGCCAATTGTTCTTCCGAACCAAGCATCTTCAGAAATATTTATAATTAAATTAGTATCAAAGCTAGCTTCTTGAATAAAATCTGTAAATATAACTTCATAACAAATTAGTGGTAATATGTTTAATTGATCTAATTTTATATTATTTTTTTTTATGCCTTTTTGAAAAGACCCATATCCTTCTGTTATTTTCTTTAAACCAAATTTATTTAATAAAATTTCAAATGGCACAAACTCACCGAAAGGAACAAGTTTTTGCTTATTGTATTGTTGAATTATCTTTAATTCATTATTTACTAGAAGAAAACTATTATAAAAAGATCCGGTACTTTTATCTAAATCATTTATACCAAAAATAATATAGTGGTCTTTGGTAAAATATTTTTTAAAAAGATCTTTAAAAATTACAATTTCACTATAACTATAACCGCTAAAAACTCCTTCCGGCCAGATGAAAAGAGTTTTTTTTTTGTTATCTGGTTCACTAAATCTAATTAATTTTTTTAATTTATTTTCAATTTCAGATAAGTTTAAACCATATTCTAGATCAAAATTGGGAGATATTAATTTTACATTAACTTTTTGATTTATTGTCTTTAAAAAATTATTATTTTTATTTATTTCATAACTTCCATAAATATAAAAACCTAAAATTATGACTCCCACTATTAAACAAATAAAATATCTGCTTACAAACTTAAATTTATAAAAAAAAATGACTGGGCAAATAAAAACTGTAATTACAATTAAGTTAAAGGCAAACAAACCTAATAAATCCAAAGTTTGAAGCATTTCGGTTGACCATGAAAGACTATACGCCCATAAATTCCAAGGAAATCCTGAAAATAATTTTGCTCGTAAAAAATCTGAAAATGCTAGAGATCCTGAAAAAAGAAGAATTGAAGAAAAATTATAATTTAAAAACGGACCCACAAGTAAAGTGACAAAACCTAGAAACAAACTCAAAAACAAAGGTATTATTACAATAGCAAATGGTATTAAAATTTTAAAATTTTCATCAAAAGTTAAAGAGTTAGTTATCCACGAAATTCCACTCAAATAGAAACCAAACCCAAACATTACTCCAAATATAAATAAATTTTTTCTATAGGGCTTTTTTCGAAAGGTTGTTTTAGATTTTTTATTTATATAAACAGTAAGATAAAAAAAAATTGGTAAAATTACAAAATTAATTAACGTAAAATTGAATGGCTGAAAAGAAAATACTGTTAATGAGCCTATCGTCAACGGTATTAAATACAATATAATAAGTCGGCTGTTGAAATTTTTTTTTAACATTATTTTATATAATTAAGATAATTTTTCTCAACTTTACTCATTTTTTTAAAATCATTTTCTTTTTTATGGTCATAACCAAATAAATGAATAAGTCCGTGTATCCACAATTTATCAAATTCTAATTTGAAGTTTTTTAAATTTCCTTCGTAGATAACTTTATCTAAATTTACTATTATGTCCCCTAAATATACTTCCTTCTCTTTTTTTAATATTTTTTTTAATATTTTTTCTTTATAGAAAGGAAATGATAAAACATCTGTTGGTTTATTCTTTTTTCTGAATTTATTATTCAAATTTTTTATTTCTTTATTATTGGATAATAACAAAGTGCAAAAAATATTTTTTTTTTTTATTTTTTTAATATTATTATTTAATCTCTTTACCTTTTTATCAATATAATTACTGGGATTTTTTATAAACTGGAACCAGGTTACATTATTTGTAATAACATTAATTTTTATCATCAGAGCTATTTATTTGATAAGCGCTAATTATTTTAGATACTAGCGGATGTCTGACAACGTCATTATGATCGAATTCAATTATTTTTATTTCTTTTAAATTTTTTAAAGTATTTTTTGATTTGACTAGCCCGGAATATTTTTTATTTATCAAATCTATTTGCGAGGGATCGCCGTTTACTACTAACTTTGAATTTTCTCCAATTCTTGTTAAAAACATCTTAATTTGAGTTTCTGTTGCATTTTGCGCTTCATCCAAAATAGCAACGCAGTTTTTTAAAGTTCTACCACGCATAAAAGCCAAGGGTGCTATTTCAATTTCTCCTGATTCTATTTTTTTATCTATTTTATCAGCTCCAAATAATTCGTACAAAGCATCGTATAAAGGTCTTAAATATGGATCTACTTTTTCTTTCATATCACCTGGTAAAAAACCTAATTTTTCACCTGCTTCTACAGCAGGTCTAGATAAAATTACTCTTTCGATCTTTTTTTCCATTAATAAAGTTACGGCAACAGAAACTGCTAAGAAACTTTTTCCAGTTCCTGCTGGGCCAAGAGAAATCACAATATCGTTTTCTTTTAAAGCTTTAATATAATCTGACTGTTTCCTGGATCTTGCTATAACCGATTTTCTAGGTGTTTTTATTAATTGTTTGAATGACTCAACATTAGACTCTTTTTTAAATTTTACATCTTTTTTCACAGCTAATAATATATCTTCTTTTTCAATAGTATTTGTTAACAAATGTTTGCTAATTAAAAATTTTATTGCGTCACAAAAAACTAAAATATTTTCAGAGTTTCCTTTGCATGTAATCGAATTTCCTCTGAAAAAAACTTCTGTATCTGTTAATTTTGAGAGATGTTTTAAATTTTGATCAAACTGCCCGACGATTGAAATCAACATTTCATTATTTGTTACTTGAATATTTGAAGTAGTATTATCAATCTTTTTTATAATTAAATTTTGCTCAAGTTTACTTATTTTAGACATATATTTAAGCCGCAAATTCCTTGTGAATTAATTTTTGTACTACTTCACCAAATAACGTATTTTGACTTACTTTTGTAATTTTAACATTCTTAATTTTGCCACTCAAATCTTGATTACTTTTAACAATGACAGAATTATAATATTCATCCCGACCAAAATATTGATTATCATTTTTAGTTTTATTTTCAAATAAAACTGACATAGTTTTTTTAAATAACGTCTTTCTATATTCTGTTTTTATTTTCTTAGATAAATTTTGAAAAGTAAAAAGTCTTTCTTTTGCAAGATCTTTTTCAATACCTTTCATATGAAATGCAGGGGTACCGGGTCGAGGATTAAAGATATAGGAATATGAATTAATAAATTTTACTTTATTCATCAATTCCATTGTTTGGTTAAAATCTTCCTTAGTTTCTCCAGGATAACCTATAATAAAATCGCTAGAAAATTTAATACTTGGATTATCTACTTTTAATTTATCTATAATTTCTAAATATTTTTCAACTGTATGCTTTCTATTCATGTTTTTTAATATTTTGTTAGATCCACTTTGAACTGGCAAATGAATTAATGGCATTAATTTTTCACAATCTTTATGTACTTGTATTAAATCATCTGAAAAATCATTAGGATGAGATGTTGTATACCTAATTCTTTTTAATTCTTTGATTTGAGAAATTTTAATAACCAAATCTGAAAGTTTTTCCCCATTGTAATCATAAGCATTTACGTTTTGACCTAGTAAAGTAATTTCTTTTGCCCCGTTATTAACCAATTCTTGTGTTTCTGAAAGTAACTCAGCAGATGATCTTGAAAATTCTGCACCTCTTGTGTAAGGAACTACACAAAACTTGCAAAATTTATCACATCCTTCCTGAATAGTTAAAAAAGAAGATATTTTATTTTCTGAATTTTTTATTAAATTTAAAGTGTCAAATTTTTTAATTACTTCAAACTCTGTAAAATCAAGAGGTTTAGTATTTTTTTCTAACTTTAGAATCATATTATTTATTTGATGGTAAGATTGGGGTCCAATCACGGCGTCAATATATTTTTCTTTTTTTAACAAAATATCACCTTCTGCCTGAGCGACGCAGCCAGCAACTAAAACAATAGGTTTTTTTTTATTTTTAAATTCTTTTTTTACTCTACCGATGTCATGATAAACTTTGTCAGTTGCTTTTTCTCTTATATGGCACGTGTTCAAAATATAACAATCAGCTTCATTGATATTTTGAGTTAAATTGTAATTAATTTTTTTTGTAAAATCTATAATACGATTACTGTCGTATTCATTCATTTGACAACCCAGTGTTTTAATGAAAATTTTCTTTGTCAAATTATTTTTTTATTTTAGAACCATAAAGTTCTAACTTATGATCAACTAATTTATAGCCCAATTTTTTAGCCACTTCGTTCTGTAATTTTTCAATATCTTTATCTACAAATTCAATTATTTCTCCACTATTAATATCTATCAAGTGATCATGGTGTTCATCAGGAGATTGTTCATATCTAGCTTTGCCACCTTTAAAATCATGTTTTTCTAAAATACCAGATTCTTCAAAAAGTTTTACAGTTCTATAGACTGTTGCAATACTAATTTTTTTATCGACCTCAATTATCCGTTTATGTAGTTCGTCTACATCAGGGTGATCTTTAGAGGCAGCCATAACTTCAGCAATAACTTTTCTTTGGTCTGTTAATCTAACACCTTTATTTTTACATTTTTCTTCTATTGAATTCATATAAATAATTTAACTTATATATAATGGTTTAATCAAATTTTTTTGTATTAAATTTTTTTTTAATAAAAATTCAATATTAACTAGGCTAAATTGGCCTAGATCCGTATCTTTATAGCCAAAGTAATTACTTTTTTTTGTTAATTTTATTCCTTTTGCAACTGCTAAAGATGCGCGCATAGATGAAAAGCTACCTGGCCCAGAATTTACAAGTATTGTGAAATCATCATTAAAATTTATTTTGTGTTTTTTTATTAGATTTAATATGCTACCTACTAATTGATCATTATTTTTAACTTTACTATCAAAATCGTGTACAAAAAAATTATTGTCGACCTTTAAACCAATTTTATCATCTTTGCCTATGCAATTTATAATTAAAAAATTTTTAATCATTTATTTTATTGTAATCTTATTATGTTTTCAAAGCAATTTGTATTCAAGTACACCAATTAAAAATATTGATGATTTTGGCATAATCTCTTTGATGTATCATAGGTTTGATGAAAATAAATACCCATCAACAAATATCAAAATATCAGATTTTTTAAGACATTTAGAGATTATAAAAAAAAATAACATGGTTTTTATAAATCCTAAAAATTTTGAAGAGGAACTTATAAATAATAAAGGTAGCAGAAAAATTTTATTAACGATCGATGACGGTTTTTCATCCTTTTATCAAAATGCTTGGCCAATTCTTAAAAAACAAAAAATTCCTTTTATTCTTTTTGTTAGCACTCGAGAAGTAGGATCTTTTAATTATATGACATGGGATCAAATAAGGGAAATAAGTAAAGAAAAATTTGTGGAAATAGGGAATCATAGTCATACACATGAATATTTAGTTGATGAAAGTAATGATGCTATTAAAGCAGATATACAAAAATCAATTGATATTTTTAAAAAAGAATTAGGAAAAAATTCTATTTTTTTTTCTTATCCTTTTGGCGAATACAGTTTAGCTTTTAAAAATATTATCAAAAATCTTGACTTTAAATATGCTTTTGGTCAACACTCAGGTGTAATTGATGATACAAAAAATTTCTATGAATTGCCTAGATATCCAATAAATGAAAAATACGGTGAATTGAAGAGATTTTCTTCTTTGACTAAAACTTTACCATTTAAATTTAAAAAAATACTACCTGAAGAAAAATACCTCCTTGATAGTAATAATCCACCCAAAGTAAAAATAGAGTTTTATGAAAATATAGACAATCTTAAATCAATTACCTGTTATTCTAATGAAGCTGACAAATGGAGAATGTCAGAAATTGTTTTTACAAAAAATAATGAAGTTCAAATTGTTATAAAAGAAAAATTTATAGGAGAACGTGGACGTATAAATTGTTCTTTAAAAGACTCGAGTGGTTTTTGGCGTTGGCTAGGAATTCAGTTTGTTGTAAGTGAAAAATAATTAAGAACTAATCTGGATTTGTTTAACAGAATTTACTAATTTTACAGGTTCAAAATCTGACAACCTGTTTTGCCTAATAATTTGATTTAAAATTTTAATATACTCTGAACCCGTTTGTGCATAATTCTTTAATGTCTCTGTTAGTTCCAAACCTGAAATATTCTTATTTTTGTTTCTCATAAGAGATCTTTTCTCTCTAAATTTTACATAACTTTTATGTGTATTTAAATTGTTTTGATAGGCTTTTACTGAAGCTCTTAAAATTGGAAATTTCAAGATTTTATGTTTTTTGTTACTCTCGCGATCTAAAGGTGCTATTCCTTGTCCACTCCAAGTCCACTGACCAAAAATTGCATTTCCTTCTAAAGCAAATCTTGATGTTCCCCAGCCACTTTCCTTTGCTGCTTGGGCCAGTGCAATAGAAGTTGGTATAATATCTATTCGCATTTCTAGTTCTTTCATATTTCCTTTTTTAACTTTGTATTCTAAAAGTTTTTGTCTTAGCCATTGTTTTTCAGGGTCAGTAGTATTTTTCTTTTTTAATATTTTTTTTAATTTTTTACGGTCAGCTAAAATTCTTTCATTTTCAGCAACAATTAGTGGAAGAACAATTTGTATAAATGTTTCCTTTTTTAATCTTGTATTTTGTAACTCATCTAAGTCTTTTGGAAATTGAGTAAAATAAATAGGTTTTACAAGTTTTTTATTTCTTACTTGGCTTAGGTTATAGTTCACGTCTTTGAAAAGAGTTAGAACGGTTTCAGTTTTTAAATTTAAATCTGGCAGAATTACTTCTGCAACATTATTTTTTTTTACTTTTAGCTCTTGTTTTTTTTCTTTAGCTTTTGGCTTGCTCACTACTTTTTTTTCTTTAGCTTTTGGCTTGCTCGCAACTTTTTTTTCCTTGATTATTGGATTTTTAATATCTCTTTTTTCTTTAGTTTCAATTTTTTTTATTTCTGTTTTTTGTATCTTATTGGTATTGCCAAACTTATCTAAACCTGAAATTACCAACGTTGTTATTCCAAGAATTGCAAAAAAACCTATAATTACTGTTTTAGTACTTTTTGGATTAATTTTTTGATTGTAAATTCCATTAAATAATTCAGTTAGAATATATGAAAAGAAATTATAGAAGACTTTACCCAATGTAGGGATGATATTTAAAAAATTTAATCCTACTTGACCAATATAATTCCATAAATTTTTAACTGAAGTATGAAATTTTCTTTGTATGTCGTATTTAAAGTTTTCTGTTTTTCTAAAAAGTTTATTTTTAGCTTTAATTTGATCGTTTCTAAATTCAATAATGTTAATTTTAATTTTACTAATAGGCTTTATAAAATTTTCTTTCACAAAAGAGGTTTTGTAATCTTTAGGTATAGCAATATTATTTTTTTTAAGAATTAATTCTAATTGTCCTGAGGTTAAATTTTTTTTACTTTTTACGTAATCTTGAATCTCTTTAACGTCGTATATGTGAGCTAACTCTAAAAGTTTTTCTCTATAACTTAATTTTTTTTTCATAATTATATGGCTTCTACTGTATTAACTTCTTTAACATAATGTTTAAGCAGGTTTTGTACCCCTTGTTTTAAAGTCATTAATGAACTTGGACAACCTGAGCAGCTTCCTTGCAATTCTACTTTAACTACTCCATTTTCAAATGATTTAAATTTAATATCTCCACCATCTCTTGCCACAGCTGGCCTTATTTTGGTATCTAAAACTTCAATTATTTTTTTAACAGTTTCATCGATATTACTGTCTTTTTCAGGTTGTATTTGACTATTTTTTAAAATTGGCTCGTTGTTTTTTTCAAAATAGTCGTTTAAATGAGAAATAACCATTGGTTTAAGTTCGTCCCAAGATATGTTTTCTGTTTTTTTTACTGATAAAAAATTATTTGAAAGAAGAATAAGTTCAACACCATTAAATTTTAAAAGTTCTTTTATAAATAAATTTGATATTTCGCTTATTTTACTTTTTTGAAATTCAACTGTGCCGACAGATGAAATAGTTTTTTCAGATAAAAACTTTAAAGAGTTTGGATTAGGGGTTGTCTCAGTTTGTATCATGAGAAGTTTATATTATATCAGTCCTACTATTTCACGTATATTCTTTAAGTTTTCCTCAGCTATTATATTGGCTTTTTCACTGCCTTTTTTTAGAATTTGTTTTAAGTGATCTTTGTTATCAAGTAGCTTTTGAATTTCAGTACCAACAGGTCTTATTTCGTTGATCAAGATTTCTGCCAAATTTTTTTTTAAAAAAGAATATTCTTTACCGGCCATGTGTTGAAGCGTTTTTTCTAAATTTGTTTTTGATAATTCAGAATAAATAGTTAACAAATTCAATGCTTCAGGTTTTTTGTCTAATGATTTTAAGTTATCTGGAATAGGTTCAGAATCCGACTTAGCCTTTTTAATTTTTTTATTTATTTCATCTGTGCTGTCCGTCAGATTAATTCTTGAATAATCAGATTCTTCTGATTTACTCATTTTTTTTGTTCCATCTCTCAAACTCATAACTCTAGATATATTTTTAGATATTAATGGCTCAGGTAGAGGAAAAAAATTATCACATTTAAAATCATTATTAAATTTCTGTGCAATGTCTCTTGATAATTCTAGATGTTGTTTTTGATCTGCGCCAACTGGTACATGTGTTGCTTTATATAAAAGAATATCGGCTGCCATCAGATTTGGGTATATATATAATCCTACACTTGCCTTTTCTTTATCTGTTCCTGCTTTATCTTTAAATTGTGTCATTCTATTTAGCCATCCTATTCTTGATACACAATTTAAAATCCAAGCTAATTCTGAATGGCCTGATACCGCTGATTGATTAAAAATTATGCTTTTATTTATGTCTATGCCTGCAGCTATGAATGTAGCTACTGTTTTGAGAACATTATTTGACAAATCATTGGGTTTTTGAAAAACAGTAATAGCATGAAGGTCCACAACACAGTAAATACACTCCATTTCTTTTTGTAAAGATGTAAAATTCTTAAGTGCTCCAAGATAATTACCAAGATGTAGATTACCTGTAGGTTGGACACCTGAAAATACTATTTTTTTATCATTCATTTAATTTGTTTTATAATTTTTAATTTTTAATATTCCCAATAAGTAACAAGATAGCAAATAAACAATCGCGGTGGAACCTACAATTAATAATAAATAAATTGCTTTAAATTTATACGTGTAATTCAAATAACTTTCGAAGTTATTTAATGCTAAAACTAAAATTAAAGACATTATTATTGTTGATACTGCTATTTTTAAAAGATTAGGTATTAGTTGAATGTTTAATAGTAATGATTTGTTCTGATTTAAAAAATAAATATATATAAAAACACCAATCCAAGTAGCAATTGAAGTTGCTATAGGGATTATTATAAATCCAATACTTGAAAATAAACTCACACTTATAAATATATTAATTGCAACCATTATTGTTGAAATATAAAATGGTGTTTTTGTGTTATCACGTGCAAAAAAGAAATTTGATAATATTTTTATTAATGCAAAAGCTGGGACTCCATATCCAAAATATTTTAATGCCTTGGATGTTAGCTCAACATCATTTTTGGAAAAGGATCCATATCCAAATAAAGCATTTACAATTTCTTCTGAGCCTAAAATTAAACCAAAACTTGCTGGGATTGATAATAATAAAGAAAGTTCAAAAGACTTGCTTTGAATATTTGATAATTTTTTTGTATTTTTACTTTTAAATGCTTTTGAGAGAGCGGGTAGCGATACTGTGCCTACTGCTATGCCTGCTATTGCTAGATTAATTTGATAAATTCGGTCAGCATAATATAAGTATGAAACAGCTCCTGCTTCAAAAGAGGCAATAATTGTCCCAATTAAAATATTAATTTGTGTAACTCCAGATGAAAAAATACTAGGTAGTAGTTTTTTAAAAAAAAATTTAACTTTATTGTTTAACTTTAGTTTAAAAAACAATGTCGGCTTGTAAAATTTTAAAGTAACTAAAATTAGAAATATAAGTTGTAATATTCCCGCTAACGTAACACCTAATGATAATTGTTTAACAAAGTTAAGATTTAATTTATATGAAGCAATTAAACTTAAAATCAAAATCATATTTAAAATCATAGGTGCTGCCGCAGCTGCGGCAAATTTATTATTAGAATTTAAAATACCTGAAAAAAAAGATGAAAGACTAACAAATAATAAAAAAGGAAATGTAATTCTTGTTAGTTCAACTGCAAGATTAAATTTTATATCATTTTCAATAAATCCTGGTGCTACAATGAAAACTAGATAAGGTGTAAAAATTTCTACAATTGTAACTATTAATATTAAAATTAATAATAATGAACCTAAAATGTCATCAGCAAATTTTTTTCCCTCTCTTTTACTTTCCATTTTTGCGGACGTATAGCTTGGAATAAATGCTGCATTGAAAGTTCCTTCTGCAAATAATCTTCTAAATGTATTGGGTAGTCTAAAAGCTACGAAAAAAGCATCTGCATATATTGAAGCACCTAAAAAAAATGCTATTAAGATATCCCTGATATAACCAAGTATTCTACTGATTAAAGTAAAAAAACTGAATATATAAGTTGAGGAAAGAAGGTTCATATATAATCTTAATTAGGCCATAAATTTTTAGTGAATTATCATTTTTTATATTACATACTCATTTAACTAAATGCCAAAAAAAACAGAGATTGATCACTACACCGATAAAGAGGCCCTCGACTTTCATGTACAAGGAAAGTCAGGCAAAATTGAGATTAGCTCCTCAAAGCCGTTAACTACTAAAAGAGATCTATCTTTGGCTTATTCTCCTGGTGTGGCTGCGCCAGTGAAAGAAATAGCTAAGAATCCCGACCTTGCTTATGATTACACAAGTAAAGGAAATTTAGTTGCGGTTATTAGTAATGGGTCAGCAATTTTAGGTTTGGGTAATTTGGGTTCTCTAGCATCAAAACCTGTTATGGAAGGAAAATCAGTTTTATTCAAAAGATTTGCAGACATAGACTCTATCGACATTGAGATTGATAATAAAGATTCTCAAACAATTATTGAAACTATAAAAAATATAAGCGGTACGTTTGGAGGAATTAATCTTGAAGATATTGCTGCACCTGATTGCTTTATCATCGAACAAAAATTAAAAGAAATTTTAGACATACCTGTTTTTCATGATGATCAACACGGCACGGCAATAATTACAACAGCTGCATTAATGAACGCTTTAGATATTTCAAAAAAGAAAATCTCTGATGTAAAAATTGTTGTTAATGGAGCGGGGGCATCTGCACAAGCATGTGCAAATTTATTCAAAAGCACAGGTGTCAAAAGTGAAAATCTAATTATGTGTGATAGTAAAGGGGTTATTTATAAAGGTAGGGAGAATGTTGACCAATTTAAATCTGCACATGCTATTGATACTAAACTTAGATCTTTAAGTGAAGCAATGAAAGGTTGTGATGTTTTTTTAGGATTGTCTGCTAAAGATGTTGTTAGTAAGGAAATGGTAAAATCAATGGCAAAGAATCCTATTATATTCGCTTGTGCTAATCCAGATCCAGAAATCAAGCCAGAGCTTATTCAAGAAGTTAGAGATGATGCAATAATAGCTACCGGTAGATCTGACTATCCCAATCAAGTAAATAATTTAATAGGTTTCCCTTATATTTTTAGAGGTGCTCTTGATGTTAGGTCAAAAGCGATTAATGAAGAAATGAAAGTTGCGGCCGCTAAAGCTATAGCCCTTTTAGCAAGAGAAAATGTACCTGATGAAGTAGTTTCTGCGTATGGTGGAGATAGACCGAGATATGGAAAGAACTATATAATCCCATCAACATTTGATCCAAGATTAATAAGTGTAATTCCAGCAGCTGTTGCAGAGGCAGCTATAAAAAGTGGAGTAGCTCGAAAAAAAATAAGTGATTTTGAATTGTATAAAGATCAACTTTTAAATCGCTTAGATCCCTCAATGTCACTAATGCAAGGTATTAATGCAAAAATAAGAAAAAATCCTAAAAGAGTAATATTTGCTGAAGGAGAAGATGAAAATATGCTTAAAGCAGCAATCGAATTTGGAAGAAATAAATTAGGAAAGCCAATACTAATAGGTGCTGAAAAAAGGATTAAGGAACAATTAAAAAAAATAGGATTAGATGAAAATTACAAAATTGAGATTGTAAATTCTACAGATAAAGATAAGCGAGAAAAATATGTAAAACATTTGTACAAAAAATTACAAAGAGAAGGTCAATTAGAAAGAGATGTTGACCGTCTTGTCAGAAATGATCGTATTGCATGGGGTTCTTCTATGATCGCATGTAAAGATGCTGACGCAATGGTTACTGGAAACATTAGACACTACGCTGCTTCGATTGAAAAACTTAAGAAAGTTGTGGAAGCAAGAAAAGGTGAAGAAATATTTGGTATGACTATGATTGTCTCTAAAGGAAAAACTATTCTCGTGGCAGATACAAATGTTAAAGATTTCCCTTCTTCTGAAAGACTAATAAATGTATCTAAATCATGTGTACGTGTAGCTCGTTTATTTGGATTCGATCCTAAAGTCGCTTTTTTATCGCATTCTACTTTTGGAAAACCTATTTCAAAAAACACAAAACACGTAAGAGATGCTATTGAAATGCTTAAAAAAGAAAAAGTTGATTTTGATTTTGATGGTGAAATGCAACCTGATGTAGCTTTAAATCCTATTTATCAGGAAATTTATCCATTCTCTAAAATTGTAGGTAAAGCAAATATTCTAATAATGCCAGCGTTACATAGTGCTGCAATATCTACAAAGCTTATGAAAGTTTTTGGTGGTGGAAAATTAATTGGCCCTCTCCTTATTGGATTAGGTTTACCAATTGAAGTCGCTCCGCTTAGAGCTAGCACATCTGAAATTTTGAATTTAGCTTCAATTGCATCATATTCTTCAGGCGTAATAGATTATTCTAATTAAAGTTTATGTCTACTTAGTTCTGTAGCTAAGTAAATTGATGGAAAAATATTTTCAACATCATAAATTTTATTTGCCTCATTTATTACTTCTTTTCTTTCTTCCTCAGTCATTGAAATACCAAAAATATAAATATTTTTATTTATCGTCTCCAATGTATAATTTCTAGCTTTTGTTTTCTTGTTAAAAATTAAAGCTGTTCTTAATTGACTGGTAATCAAAACATCCTTAGCTGTACTTTTAAAATTACTCTGACCTTTTATAGAAATTGCATTATTAACAGCTCTTACACCCTTAGTTTCCCAGGCCATTTTTGTTATTTTTATTTTTTCTTCAGGGCCATTAACTTTTCCAGAGAGAAATATTCTTCCATCTAAAACTTCTGACTGAATAGATAGAAAGTATTTTTTATCTGCTAAAGCTAATCTAGCAGATAAATTTTTTTGCATGATTGTGTCATCAATTTGCATACCGATTGTTCTTGGGTCAAATGTAATATCGACACCAGCTCCAAATCTTCCAACAGATGTGCAGGATGTTAATATTAAAATTATTAAAATACTAACAATTTTTTTCATTTTTTACTTTTAAACATATTTTATAAATTTCTTTTTTATTAATTTTCTCTGAGATTGAAATTAAATCAACCGTGTCTCGAAGGCTATACTTTTTTAAATATTTTTGAGCTTTGTTAACAATTTTTTCTATATTAAGTATTCTATTTTTGTTGATTTCTTCTGAAATTACGACTGTTAACTCACCTTTCAATTTGGTTTTAAATAATTTTATATTATCAATATTTTCTCTTAGTAAAACTTCATGCATTTTAGTTAACTCTTTTGCTATCAATAATTTCCTGCCTGCAAAATATTTCATAAATTTTTTTAAATAAAAATTTATTTTTAAAGAAGGGATAAAAAATATTAGTGTAAATGTATTTTGAGATAAGGAAGATAAAATTTTTTCAAGTTCATTTTCAGTCTTAGGTAAAAATCCGTAAAATAAAAATTGATCTTTAAATCCAGAAATGCTCATGGCTGTTGTAATAGAAGAAACTCCAGGAATTGGTACAACTGCAATGTTGTTTTCAATGCATTGATTTAATAATAATCGGCCTGGATCTGACAAAAGTGGTGTGCCTGCATCAGATATTAAGGACAAAATTTTGCCCTGTTTAATGTATTCAATAATACTAAAGGATTTTTTTTTTTCGTTAAACTTATGATAAGAAATTAATTTCTTTTTTATATTAAGATGATTTAGTAATTTAAGAGAATGTCTTGTATCTTCGCATAAAATAATGTCTGAATTTTTTAATACTTCCACAGCCCTAAAAGTTATATCATCGAGATTTCCAATAGGTGTGGAAACAATATATAAGCTGTTGGAAGATAGTTTCATTTTATGAGAAATAAACTTACTATAGTATTGATTTATATAATATTTTTTTTTAATTTTAATCTTTTAAGTGAAGAAAATGATAAAAATTTAAAAATTGGCTTGGTTGCCCCTTTAAGTGGAGCTTATAGCGAGCTGGGCAGTTCTCTTATATATTCACTTCAACTCGCACTTGATGAAATAGGTGACAAAAAAGTTTTTATTGTACCGAGAGACTCTGGTTTCAATAACAAGGAAAAACTTGATGCAGCTATTCAAGACATTAGATCTCAAGGAGTTAAAATTATAATAGGACCAATTACATTTAAGGAATTCGAAGTAGCTAAAAATTATAGTGATATAGTTTTTATTTCACCATCTAATATAAATCCAAAATTTTCCAATAACATAATTAGTGTTGGTGTAAGTTTAGAGTCACAGCTTGAAGCTTTATTAAGTTTTATAAAAAAACAAAAAAAAACAAAAACAATAATAATGTATCCTAAAAATCATTACTCTGAACTAATTGAAACAAAACTAAACAATCTTAATCTCAACAATATCAAAAAATTTATTTACAGTCCTAATCCTGAGATTCTAACAGGTGAAATAGAAATTTTAACTAACTATACACAAAGGAAAAAAAACTTAGAATCAAGAAAAAAAATATTTGAGGATAAGGAAGATCCACAGGCGATTAAAGAATTGGAAAAACTTGAACAATTATATACTTTGGGAGATGTAAATTTTGACTCTTTAATAATAATAGATTTTGGAAATAATCTTAAAAGTGTTTTGACGTCATTAATTTATACTGATGTTGATCAAGATAAAGTTTTATTTACTACTATTAATCAATGGTTTGACGAAAGTATATTTTATGAAAATACTATAAAAAATTTATACTATCCTTCAATTAACTATAAAGAATTTAAAAATTATAAAAAAAAATATTTTAACAAATATAAAAAGTATCCAAACGAAATCACAATTTTGACTTATGATGCTTTAGGCTTGATATATTATGCGTGGAAATCTAATGGTAAAGTAGACTCGGTTAATGACTTTTTTTTTAAAAAGAAAATTAATGGCAAAATAGGAACTTTTAGCTTTAAAAACAAAAAGGTATTACAAGAATTAGATATTTACAAAACAGGTAAAAATAAATTTATAAAGTTTTAATTTTTTTTTTTAATTTTTTAAATGCTACATACCTATGATCAATCTTGATTTTTTTTTCTTTTTTCATTTCACCATAAGTAATTCTTTCTTTTTGTGGAATAAAAATTGAGTCATATCCAAAACCATATTTACCTAATATTTTTTTTGAAATTCTCCCACGTACTTTACCTTCAACGGAAACAATCTTATTATTTGTTCCTTTGTAGGAAAGGTTGCACACAAAAGTTGCTGACCTGTCTTTTTTTTTTTGTAATTTTTTTAAAATGAATTTCATTGCTGAGAGAAAACTGCCTTTATTGCTAGCCAATCTTGCTGAATGAATTCCAGGCTTATTTCCTAAAGCTTTAATGCATAACCCTGAGTCATCAGAAATTACCGGATAATTCACAAACTTTGAAAAAAAATTCACTTTTAATTGTGAGTTAGATAAAAATGTCTTTCCAGTCTCAATAGGACTTTTAATTTTAAGTGTTCTGGGAGATATTTTTTTATATTTTTTTGAAATTAAATAGCTTATTTCCTTAAATTTTCCATTATTGTGTGTCCCAATTAAAATTTTTTTCATTTTCATCTAGTAATTTTTTTATTACTTACTATATAGCATTTCAGATGACTGATAATAACAAAAATGAAAGCATTCTTAATCAAGAAAAAGATGAAAAAATTAAAATACAAGAAGATATAGGTTCATCTAAAAAATTAGAAGATGAAGTTAAAGAAATAACGGTTGAAAAAAAACTTAAAGATACAGAAGAAAAACTACTTAGATCTCTCGCTGAAATAGAAAATCAAAGAAGAAGGTTTGAAAAAGAAGTTAAAGATGCCTTCGAATTTGGATCATTTAATTTTGCTAAAGAAAGTTTGGCAATTCTTGATAATCTTGAGAGAGCTAAATTAGCAATAAAAAATGATGAGAAGCTTAAAGAAAATAAAGATTTAGGTAGATTTCTAGAAAACATAACAATTATTGAAAAAGATTTAGCTTCAATATTTGAAAAAAATAGAATTAATAAAATAGATACAAAAGATAAAAAATTTGACCCTAATTTTCACCAAGCAATGTCTGAAATTGAGGATGCAAAGGCACTACCAGGAACTATACTTCAAGAAATACAATCGGGTTATATGTTGGGTGAAAGACTTTTAAGGCCTGCGCTTGTGGGTGTGGCTAAAAAAGTTGTTAAAAATATTGATAAAAAAGAGCAAAAATAGCCTTGCAGATGCAGAAAAAGCACCCATATACAGAATACAAACAAAGGAATTAATTTAATGAGTAAAGTAATAGGAATAGATTTAGGTACAACAAATTCATGTGTAGCTATAATGGATGGCTCACAAGCAAAAGTTTTAGAAAATGCTGAAGGTGCTAGAACTACACCTTCTGTTGTTGCATTTTTAGAAAACGAAGAAAAATTAATAGGGCAGCCAGCAAAAAGACAAGCTGTAACAAACGCACAAGATACAATTTTTGCCGCTAAAAGATTGATTGGTAGATCGTTTGAAGATGAAACAGTAAAAAAAGATATCGGAAAAGTTCCATTTAAAATTGTAAAATCTGATAATAACGAAGCATGGGTAGAAGGTAAAAGTAAAAAATATTCACCCTCTCAAATTTCAGCTTTCATATTGCAAAAAATGAAAGAAACTGCTGAAAAATATTTAGGTCAAGCAGTTACAAAAGCAGTTATAACAGTTCCAGCGTATTTTAATGATGCTCAAAGACAAGCAACTAAAGATGCTGGAAAAATAGCTGGACTAGAAGTTTTAAGAATTATTAATGAACCAACAGCAGCAGCACTAGCTTATGGACTTGATAAAAAAAATGGTCAAAAAATTGCTGTCTATGATTTAGGAGGAGGAACTTTTGACGTCTCGATTCTAGAAATTGGTGATGGTGTATTTGAAGTAAAATCTACTAATGGGGATACATTTCTAGGAGGTGAAGATTTTGATGATGCTGTCGTAAATTATTTAATTGATGAATTTAAAAAAGATAATGGGATTGATTTAAGAAGCGATAAACTTGCTCTTCAAAGATTAAAGGAAGCAGCAGAAAAAGCTAAAATAGAGCTATCCTCTGCAGCTCAAACTGAGATTAACCTTCCTTTTATTACTGCAGATAAAACTGGACCCAAACATGTCAATTTAAAATTTACTAGAGCCAAACTAGAAGCTTTAGTGGCTGATCTAGTAGAAAGAACTTTAGAACCATGTAAGACAGCTTTAAAAGACTCTGGTTTTTCAGCAGCTGAAATTAACGAGGTAGTTTTAGTTGGCGGAATGACGAGAATGCCAAAAATTATTGAAACTGTAAAAAATTTCTTTGGAAAAGAACCTAACAAAAGTGTTAATCCTGATGAAGTAGTCGCTATGGGTGCTGCTATACAAGCTGGTGTGCTACAGGGGGATGTGAAAGATGTTTTACTATTAGATGTTACTCCACTGTCACTTGGAATTGAAACTTTAGGGGGAGTCTCTACAAAATTAATCGAAAAAAACACAACTATACCAACCAAGAAAAGCCAGGTTTTTTCGACAGCTGAGGACAACCAGCCTGCAGTTTCCATTAGAGTGCTTCAAGGTGAAAGAGAAATGGCTTCAGATAATAAAATTTTAGGTAACTTTGAGTTAGTTGGTTTACCACCAGCCCCAAGAGGGACTCCTCAGATTGAAGTAACGTTCGATATAGATGCAAATGGTATTGTTAATGTTTCTGCAAAAGATAAAGGAACTGGTAAAGAACAAAAAATTCAGATTCAAGCTTCTGGTGGATTATCCGATGAAGAAATTAAAAAAATGGTTAAAGATGCTGAGGCAAATAAGGAGGCTGATAAAAAGAAAAGAGAGTCCGTTGATGCAAGAAACCAAGCTGATAGTTTAGTCTTTTCTACAGAAAAAAGCTTAAAAGAGCATGGAGATAAAATTTCAGCTGAAGAAAAGAAAGCAATTGAGACTGGCATAGCGGATCTTAAGAAATCTTTAGAAGGAACTGATATAGAAGATATTAAAAAGAAGACACAAAATTTAATTCAAGTGTCTATGAAGTTAGGTGAGGCTGTTTACAAAAGCCAACAAAAACCTGAAGCGGGTAAAACTGCTGGGGGAAAAGAGTCTAAGCCTGATGACAAAGAAAATGTAGTTGATGCAGATTTTGAAGATGTAAAAGAAAAAGAAGAAGATAAAGAAAAAAGCGCCTAAGAAAATAATTAAGGAGACGTCCTGTGGCTAAGAGAGATTGTTATGATGTCTTAGGTGTTACTAATTCAGCATCTAAAGACGAAATTAAAAAAGCTTACCGAAAACTTGCTTTAAAATTCCATCCAGATAAGACTAAAGGAGACAAAGCTTCAGAGGAAAAATTTAAAGAGGCAAGTGAAGCTTACCATATTCTCTCTGATGAAAAGAGAAAAGCAAATTACGATCAGTTTGGCCATGCTGCTTTTGAAGGAACCAGTGGAGGTGGTCAAGGTTTTGGAGGATTCGATACTTCATCGTTTTCAGATATTTTTGAAGATTTCTTTGGTGACTTTGGTGGTGGGTCTTCTAGAAGATCAAGTAATCGAGGCAATGATTTAAGATACGATGTTAACATAAGTTTAGAGGATGCTTTTAGAGGCGTTGAAAAAAATGTTAAATACACAACCTATAAATCATGTTCATCTTGTTCTGGTAGCGGTGCAGCAAAAGGTTCTAAACCTATTAAATGTGGTTATTGCTCTGGAAAAGGAAAAGTTAGAACTAACCAAGGCTTTTTTACAGTTCAACAAACGTGTCCTCAGTGCAGTGGTTATGGTGAAACGATTGGTAAACCTTGCAATAGTTGCAATGGTAACGGTAAAATTCAAGGCAATGAAAATGTAACTGTTAGAGTTCCAAAAGGTGTTGATGACGGCACAAGAATAAGAGTTTCAGGAAAGGGGGAAGCAGGATCCAAAGGTGGTTCTAGTGGAGATCTTTATTTATTTATTTCAATTGATAATCATGAAATTTTTAAAAGATCTGAAGAGAATTTATATTATGAATTACCTATCTCCTTTACTGATGCAGCTCTTGGAACTTCTGTAGAAGTGCCATCAATTGATGGTGGAAAGTCAAAAATTAAAATACCACCAGGAACGCAGCATGGTAAACAATTTAGATTAAAAGGAAAAGGTATGCCTATTTTAAAAAGAAATGTTCTAGGAGACTTATATATTAGAATTATTACTCAAGTACCTACCTCACTTTCAAAAAGACAAAAAGAGATATTAGAAGAATTTAATGGAATTGAAAGTAGTAAACCCGATCCAATCATTAAAAGTTTTTTTGAAAAAGCAAAAAAATTTTGGAAGAATTCCTAATTTAAATGCAAACAGATCAGATAATGTCAGCAATTTTTTTAATTGCAGTATTGACTATAATCTTACCTAGTTTCTTGTCTTCTAATAGTAAGTTAAAAGAATTTATAAGAAATCTATCTATTTGGGCTATAATTACATTGGTTATTATTGTAATAATTTATTTCATAATATAATGAAAAAAATAAATTTATCTATTACAGGCTGTATGGGTAGAATGGGCCAACAACTCATTAAGTCATCAAAAAAAAATAAAAATTTTAAGCTAGTTTCGTTAACGGAAAATAAAATAATTAATAAAAAAATTTTAGGTATTAGACCTGGTCTTAATAACATCGATTCATTTAAAAATACAAATGTAATTATAGATTTTACTATTCCAAAATGCACTCTTGAGATCTTAAGAATTGCATCAAAACTTAAAATAAAAGTTGTAATTGGTACAACCGGTTTTTCTAAAAAAGATGAAAATTTAATCAAAAAATTTTCAAAAAAGATACCAATTTTAAAAGCGGGTAATATGAGTCTTGGTGTTAATCTTTTAATGTATTTAACAGAAATTGCATCTAAATCATTAGGAAATGATTATCTTAGCAAAGTATACGAAGTTCATCACAAGCATAAAATAGATTATCCATCTGGAACCGCATTAATGCTGGGTAAAGGAATAGCAGACGGGAAAAATAAAAATCTTTATAATCTAATCGGAAAAAAATATTTAAATAAAAAATCTTTTCCCTACTCCAAAAAAATTAATTTTAATTCTATTCGAAAAGGGGAAGTTATTGGGGAACATGAGGTTAGATTTTCGAGTGGAAAGGAAATTGTAAAACTTAATCACGAGTCATTCGACAGAACTCTATACTCAGAAGGTGCTTTAACTGCTGCTATGTGGCTTATGTCCAAAAAACCAGGGCTTTATTCAATGCGTGATCTGTTAAACTTCAAGTGAATAGCAAAGAGAAATCTAAGATCATTTTGAGTGTATTAGACAAAATATATCCCAAAGTACCTATTCCTTTAAATTACAAAAACACTTTTACTTTATTAATATCTGTATTACTTTCTGCCCAATGTACTGATGTAAATGTTAATAACGTTACTAAAAATATTTATCCAAAATATAATCAACCAAAACACTTTTTAAAACTCGGAAGAAAAAAAATTGAAAGATTAATAAATAAAATAGGTATATTTAGAATCAAAGCTAAAAGTATTTATTATCTTTCAAAAACACTTGTTGAAAAGTATAAAAGTAAAGTTCCTAAAACATATGAAGAGCTTGAAAGTCTACCTGGTGTAGGTCATAAAACTGCAAGCGTAGTAATGTCTCAAGCTTTTGGTTATCCAGCTTTTCCAGTAGATACTCATATTCATAGATTGGCACAAAGATGGGGACTAACAAATGGAAAAAATGTTGTTCAAACGGAAAAAGATTTAAAGAGAATATTTCCCAAAAAACACTGGAACAAACTTCATCTACAAATTATTTGGTATGGAAGAGAATATTGTAAGGCTAGAGAGTGTTACGGAATTACTTGTAAAATTTGTAAAAGCTGTTATCCAAATAGAAAAAAATTAATTACAACAAAAAAAGCATAATTGATGGATATTCTAGGAATAGGTAACGCAATAGTTGACGTAATCTGCAAAGTGGATGACTCATTTCTTACTAAAAATAATTTAGCAAAAAGCAACATGAAATTAATAGATGAAGAAGAATTTAAAAATTTATTAGGAAATTTAAAAATTGAAGAGACAGTTTCTGGTGGATCGGTAGCTAACTCGATTGTTGGATTATCACAACTTGGTAATAAGGTAGGTTTTATTGGAAAAGTGAATGATGATGAACTTGGTCAAAAATATGAACAAGGCTTAATAAAAGAAAAAGTAGAATATTTATACAATAAAAAAAAAGAAAGTTTGCCAACGGGAACATGCCTCATACTTATCACTCCAGACTCAGAACGAACAATGTGCACTTTTCTTGGGACTGCAGGTAAAATAAATAAAACAGACATAAATACCCAAGCAATTAAAAATAGTAAAATAACTTTTCTTGAAGGTTATTTATGGGATGAGGGAGAACCTAAAGAGGCATTTGATGCGGCTATTAATTCCTCAAACACAACAGCGATGTCTCTATCAGATAAATTTTGTGTTGAACGTCATAAAAAACATTTCCTAGAGCTAGTACAGAATAAATTAGACATTACTTTTGCTAATGAACAAGAAATATTAGAATTAATTGATGCTAAATCTTTTGATGATGTTATTGCTTTTGGAAAAGAAATTAATAAAACTCTTGTTATAACTAGATCAGATAAAGGAAGTGTTGTTATTAATCATAATGATATATTTGAATGTGAAAGTCAAAAAAATCTCAAAATCGTCGACTTAACTGGCGCTGGTGATTTATTTGCAGCCGGATTTCTTAACGGTTACATAAACAGAATGTCTCTTAGGGATAGTCTATACAAGGGAACAGAAATGGCTTCAAAAATAATTCAACAAATAGGTGCAAGAATAAATTAATTTTTTTTTCTCACAAAACTTCCTTTACCTCTTTTAGGTTTAACAACTCTTTTTCTATATTTTTTCGTAAAAAGATCTATTGCAATTTTATTTCTTTTTTTTTTTTTCATAAATAATAACCTTTTTTGTTATTTAAAATAAAATTTTGATCAAAAAATTTATCAATAATCTTTTTTCTTAATCTATAAATATGAGTTTCGACAGTGTGTGTATCAGCATCGGATGAGTAATTCCAAACCAATGATTGAATTTTATTTTTTGAAATCGGCTTTTTGGTATTTAAAAATAGTTCTAATAGCTGTATTTCTTTTTCTGTTAAAAAGATAAAACTATTTTTATTAGATAATTTCTTTTCATTCTTATCGAGTATGTAATTTTTTATTTCTATTGAAGAATTTAGATTAAACTTTTTTTTTGCTGTGAGATTCTCGATAATGAAATTAATTTCACTTAATGAGGCAGGAAGTTTTAAAATTCCATCAAAATTATTAGTTTTGTTATTCGTAGAAGATGCTAGAATTTTAACAAATTTATCAGCTATCAAAATGTTATTAATTTGTTTTTCATTATTAAGAAAATCTTCATGGCATATTAAAGCATCACAATTAGTAGTTTGTTTACCTAAAATGGAAAAATTTGCATGCAAATTGAACTTTAAAAAAGGCTTAAGTTCAATTAAAGTTGATACAAAACTACTAGGACCATAAATGAAAACGTTTAATTGATGCATATTTTAATAAAAAATAAATATCTTTTTTTTAAACACTATAGAATAAAATGTGCAATAGGTAAAAGAGGAATTGGAATTAAAAAACGAGAAGGTGATTTAATAACACCAAAAGGTCAATTTAAAATAAAATATATATTATACAGGAATGATAAGATAAAAAAATTCGTAACTAAAATAAGGAAAAAAAAAATACAAAAAAAAATGGGCTGGTGTGATGATCCAAACTCAAAGTATTATAATAAGCTAATAAAATTACCTTTCAATTATAAATTCGAAAAACTGTTTAGAAAAGATAATATTTACGACATTCTTTTCGTCTTAAATTATAATATGAATCCTATAATTAAAAATAAAGGAAGTGCAATCTTTGTGCATTTAGCAAAAAAAAACTATTCTTCCACACAAGGCTGCATTGCAATTAAAAAAATAGATATGTTTAAATTAATTAAGGATATTAAAAAAAATACTACAGTTAAAATAATCTAAATTCTATCACCGAAAATTAAACTTCCAACTCTTATGTACGTTGCTCCATGAAGTACAGCTTCTGCATAATCGCTGGACATGCCCATGCTAAGTTCAGTTAGTGCTAATGACGAATTTAATTCGTTTAATGCTTTAAAGTATTTTTTTGAATTTTGATCATTAGGAGGCAATGTCATTAGTCCTAAAATTTCCAAATTCTTATCATTGGTACAATAGTTGTAAAACGCATCTAGTTCATTAACTGGTATTCCTGATTTCTGTGTTTCATTTCCAATATTAACCTGTATAAAATATTTTAATTTTTTACCGAGATTTGCCTGATTTCTTGCCAAAACATCTGCAAGTTTTTGATTATCTAATGAATGAATATAGTCGAAAATCTCTACTGCATTTTTTACTTTATTGCTTTGAAGTTTCCCAATCATATGAAGTTTTAAATTTGGATTGCTTTTTTTTAAATCAGACCATTTAGTTAAAGCTTCTTGAACTTTATTCTCTCCAAAATGATTATGTCCATGTTCAATTAATGGTCTTACGTGATTCAAGGTAAAAGTTTTACTAACCGCAATAATATTTATAGGTTTTTTTGTTTTTAATAGACTAATATTAGATTTTATTTTATTAAAATTATTAACTATTGTGTTCATATGTTTGCTTTCAAAAAAAAATATTTTTTATTAATAGAAAATACCAAAGATATTAATTTAAAAAACATAAAAATATATAATAAATTTATAATCATTTATAGGAATAATGGAATTATGGAAAATATAAGTGTATTAAAGGAATTTAGAAAAAAATGTCGATTAAGATTAATAGAATTTTATATTGCCAATGATATAAAACTGTGTGTTATGTTGAAATCTGATGGAATATATTTATCATCTTTCAATAAAAACTTAAAAGCTTCACACCTAAAAAATAATAAATTCAAGATTATAGGTTCTGCTCATAATTTTAATGAAATAATTTATAAAGTAAAACAAAATTGTACTTACGTATTGTTTTCAAAATTATTTCAAGTTGATTATATTAAAGACTCTCCCTTTTTAAATATTGTGAAATTTAACCTTTATATGAATAAATTTAACACCAAATTAATTCCGCTTGGCGGTATAAAACTATCTAATTTAAATAAATTAAAAACTGTAAGCTGCGAGGGATTGGCTCTTTTATCGGAAGTAAAAAAAAAGCCGACTAAAATATTTAGCCGGCTTTTTTAATAATAAAACTATGTTAATTAAAACGCAGTTTTAACACTTATAGTTCTTGTATCGTTGTCTGTTGTAGACGCGTAACCAGAGTTAGATGTTTTAGCATCTTGGAAACCTAAAGTTAAACCACCTACTGTGTAAGCTAAGTTAATTGCTTTAGTTTCTTGTTCTACGTTACTACCATCGTTTTGGTGTTGTTCAGACTCGTATATGTTGTAAGACAATGCTAAATCGTCGTTAATAGCATACGCTATACCAAGAATATTATCAGTATAGAATGTGTCTGTTGTGATATCAGTTCCCATAGCCTGGAATCTTTTGGTTTGGTAACCAACAGATAACGGACCTACTGGTAAGTTAACTGCAACTGTTCCACCTTCTTTACTTTGAACTGTTGATAAAGTGTTGTCTGTTCTTTCATAACCTAAAGTTACTTTCAATCCACCTAAAAGTGTATCACCAATTACTGGTAGACCAGCTACTGGTATTCCTACGTTCATAGTTTGAGAAGTTTTGTAGTCCTCAAAACCAGCTACGTTTCCTGAAGCAGCTTTTTCGTTATTAGTTGTTCCGTTTAATTTAGGGTAGTAGTTGTAAGCAACAGATATACCTGTTCCCATTACATCTGAATTACCGTAACTTAAACTCATTGATCCATCCATACCTGAACCTAAGTCCACTGTGTATGATCCAGATCCTGCACCGTTTGCTTCTTCAAAAGCTGTTGGCGTAATATCGTCAACTGCATTTGCAGCATCACCACTATTAGCTATACCAAATGTTCCCATTGAAGTAGCTAGTTTTAATGAATGATCGTTACCGTTAGCATTAGCAGTTGCACCACCTAAAAATGTGCCATCTGTTGCCATTGTCCATGTAGCAGTACCGAAGTCTGTATCAGTTTCACCCTTGAACGTAAGGTCTGTATTCATACCTAATGGGTTACCTGTGATATTGTCAACTTCTGACTGATATGTAGCTTGCATTGAACCAGTTACAGTCATCTCACCAGCTTGTACTGATGTGAATGAAAATAATCCAACTACAAGAGCTACGATTGTTTTTAATTGTTTCATTTTTCTCCTTAGTTATTAATATTAAATATATTAAATATATTTACTGCTTTTATATAGAAATTGAGTGAAAACAGTTGATTACCTTTATTTTTACAGCTTTTTTCCTCAATATGTTGCATATTTATCACATATAAATCGGCAAAAAAGGTAATTTTTAGCCATTCCATGCTATTATTATTAATGTTATCTGCTTTTTCACATGAATATTAAAAAAACAATCTTAACATTAATACTTTCATTAATATTATCATTTTCTCTTTCTTCGTGCGGTATGGGAAAGAAACTTAAGGACTTACATAAACCTGTGGACCTAAGAAAAGAACCGCTTGATCCTGATGCTAGAGCACAACGAAATATAAAGGAAGGTCGTGGGATTACTTTGGGTAATTTGGGAAAGACAAAAAATACTACATACGAATTTAGCACATCAAATCCTATGTGGAGAGCTTCGCTGGAAGTTTTAGATTTTATTCCTTTGTCTACAGTTGATTACTCCGGTGGGATTATTATAACAGATTGGTATTCAGATAGTTCACAAAATAATACCGAGTCATTAAAAATCTCGGTTAGATTTTTATCTAATGAATTAAGGTCAGATAGTCTTAAAATTATTGTTCATAAAAAAAATTGCGCTAACACGGATAACTGTAAAATTGTGCTTTTACCTAATAGCTCTAAAATAAAATCTGAATTACTATCCGTTATTCTTAATAAAGCTGCTCTAATGGAAAAAACTTCCAAAGAAAAAAAGAAATAGCATAAAAATATGGAGCGTTATAATTTTTCAGCTATTGAGAATAAATGGCGTAATGAAATATCGTTTAATTCAATACAGAATTCTGATTCCAAAAAAAAATTTTATTGTCTGGAAATGTTTCCTTATCCTTCTGGGAATATTCATATGGGACATGTTAGAAATTACACTATTGGTGATGTTATCGCTAGGTACAAATTTTTAAATGGTTTTGATGTCCTTCATCCAATGGGTTGGGACTCTTTTGGTTTGCCGGCCGAAAATGCCTCAAAATTGAATAACTTACATCCGAAAGATTGGACAAAAAAGAATATAGATAAAATGAAAACACAACTTAAATTGTTAGGTTTATCAATCGATTGGAGTAAAGAAATATCAACTTGCGATAAAGAATATTATAAACATCAACAATCATTGTTTATAGATTTTTACAAATTAGGCTTAGTTTCAAGAAAAGAAACTTATGTAAACTGGGACCCTGTTGAGAAAACTGTTCTTGCAAATGAACAAGTTATTAATGGCAAGGGATGGAGGTCTAATGCAGTTGTTGAAAGAAAAAAACTTTCACAATGGTTTTTTAATATTACTGATTTTGCTCAACAATTACTTGATGATTTAAAAGTTTTAAAAGATTGGCCTGAAAAAGTTAAATTAATGCAAAAAAATTGGATTGGCAAGTCTATCGGTTGTGAAATTGACTTTGTGATCAACGAAGATAAGTCTAAAATTAAAGTATTTACTACAAGGCCTGATACTATTTTTGGAGCAAGTTTTATTGCACTTTCTAATGATCATCCTATGAGTATAAAATTTGCTGATAATAACGATTTTAAAAAATTTAAAACAGAGTGTAACAAATCTGGGACCACTGAAGAAGCTTTAGCAAATGCAGATAAATTAGGTTTTAATACAAACTTATTTGTAGAACACCCTTTCATTCAAAACAAAAAAATTCCTGTTTATTTTGCTAATTTTGTTCTTATGGACTATGGAACTGGAGCTGTATTTGGCTGCCCTGCACATGATCAACGTGATTTTGATTTTGCAAAAAAATATAATCTAGAGATAATAAAAGTAGTATCTGATGGACATGATAAATCTTTAAAAGAAGCTTATACCGGTAATGGTAAAATTGTTAATTCTGATTTCTTAAATAATCTAGATATTGTTCAAGCTAAAAAAAAAATTATTGATCAAATAGAGAAAAAAAAAATAGGGATAAAAAAAACTTTATTTCGTCTTAAGGATTGGGGTGTATCAAGACAGCGTTATTGGGGTTGCCCTATACCGATGATTTACTTGGAGGATGGAACTGTACAACCTGTTGAAAAAGAAGAATTGCCAATAACATTGCCTGATGACATTGATTTAAATGCGCAAGGCAATCCTCTTGACGCTCATCCATCTTGGAAAATAACTACTCATAAATCTACTGGTAAGAAAGCTATTAGAGAAACAGACACCTTGGATACTTTTGTTGATTCTTCTTGGTATTTTTTAAGATTTTGTTCACCTGAAAATAAAATATCCCCATTTGACGAAAAGAAAATAAAGCAATGGATGCCAGTAGACCAATATATTGGTGGGATAGAGCATGCTATATTACATTTGTTGTATTCTCGTTTTTTTACCAAAGCGATAAATAAATTAAACAAAGATATTAATCTTTCAGAACCTTTTAAAAACTTGTTTACCCAAGGCATGGTGTGTCACGAATCTTACAAAGATGCGGCAGGTGATTGGTTATATCCTGAAGAAATTGAAAAGATTAACAAAGATATAGCTGTAAAAAAATCAGACAAAAGCAAAGTTACTATTGGGGCTCCAGAGTCCATGTCAAAATCAAAAAAAAATACAATAGACCCTGAAATTATGATTAAAAATTATGGTGCTGATTCTGTTAGATGGTTCATACTATCTGATAGTCCTCCAGAAAAAGATGTTCAATGGTCTGATAGTGGGGTTTCGTCCTCAAATAAATTTTTACAAAAAATGTGGAATCTTAATTTTTTAATAATTAATAGAAATGAAAAAAAAATTGGAAATGAACATGAGAATAAATTTAATAGTGAAATTAATATCCTTGTGAGTAAAATAGATAGATCAATTGAAGAATTTAAATTCAATGTATCTATTGCTCATTTTTATGAAGCTTATAAAACTTTTAGTAATTACTTAGATTTAGAAGTTAGTAATAAATCATTAGTAGATAACATTATTAAAATCTTTAAACTCATGATACCTTTTACACCTCATTTAGCTCATGAGTGCCTACAACTTTTAAAATGCAAATCAGTTAATCAATGGCCATCCATCGAGAAAGGGCTAGTGGAAGAAATTAAGTTTGCTATTCAAATTAATGGGAAAACAAGAGATGTGATTTCAGTCAAAAAGAATCTATCAGAAGATCAAATTAAACAAATAATTATAAAAAATTCAAAAGCAAATAAATTCATTGAAAATGAAAATATTTTTAAAATTATATTTGTTAAAAATAAGATTATAAATTACATAATAAAATGATGTTAATAAATAAAAAATATATTGCTTTATGTTTGATGCTACTATTTACGGCTTGTGGGTTTAATGTTGTTAATCAAAAAAATTTACTTAATTTCAAAATCACAGAAATAAACGTTACTGGAGATAATAGAGTTAATTTTCTGCTAAAGAATAAATTAAATATTTATAAAAATAATAACAAAAATAAATTAGTCAAAATAAATCTAAATACAAATATATCTAAACAAATTAAAGAGAGAAATATTAAAAATGAAATTACCAAATATCAAATTAACATCAACACTAATATAGAATTTACCGTATCAAATACACTTAAACCTATAACATTTACAATATCAGAACAGGGAAATTATGACGTTGCAGAAAAACCCTCTAATACATTAAATAATGAAAAAAAATTAATCAAAATATTAGTAGATAATATATCTACTCAAGTAGTAGATAATTTAATTGCAAGAGTTAATGAACTATAAAAGTTATCTAGCAGAACAAAATATTGATATTTTAAAAAATAACTTTGTCTTATTTTATGGTGAAAATTTAGGTCTGAAAGATGAGTTTAAAGAAAAAATTAAAATTAAAAATCATGATGGTGAGATAATAAACTTTTCACAAGAGGACATTGTAAAAAATGATGAGCCATTTCTAAATGAAATATTAAACGTTTCTCTTTTTGAAAAAAAAAAAATTATTTTTGTGAACTTAGCAAATGATAAATTTCTAAATTTGTTTGAAAAAATTGAGAAAAGGATTACCGATCAAAAATTATATTTATTTTCTGAAATATTAGACAAAAGATCTAAACTAAGAAACCATTTTGAAAAATCAAAAAATACAGATGTTGTAGCATGTTATGCTGATAATGAAATTAGCATTAGAAAAATTATATTGGAAAAATTAAAAGCTTTTAAAGGTTTATCTAACCAAAATCTAAACATCATTATTAATAATTGTAATTTGAATAGGGCTAAACTTAAAAATGAGTTAAGTAAAATTGTAATTTATTTTAAAAACAAAAATATTGAATCTGACAAACTCGAAAAGCTTTTAAATAATAATGTTAATGATGATTTTAATTTACTTAAAAATGCAGCATTATTGGGTGATAAAATCAAAACTAACAAATTGCTTAGTGATACTATAATTGAGGCAGATAAAAATATATATTATTTAAATTTAATTAACCAAAGATTAAATAAGCTCAGTGAAATATTAAAGTTATCAAAAAATTCAACTATTGAAACTGCTATTTCCAATATTAAACCTCCAATTTTTTGGAAAGATAAATTAAGTTTTATCGAACAAGCAAAAATTTGGAATCATGATAAATTAAAAGCAATTTTGAAAGAGACATACAAATTAGAAATAGAGATGAAATCAAACTCGATGATTGAAAAAAATGTTCTCCTTAAAAAATTAATTATAGATATGTGTAGCTTAGCTAACGTTTAGTGAGTAACTTCGATAAAAAATCAAATTGTTCTAAGTTTTTATATTCAATTGCTATTTTTCCTGAATTATTTTTTTTATTTGTAATATTCACTTTTAGACCTAAAAATTTTTCAATTTTCTCCTGAGCATTAAAAATATTAGCATCATAAGTATCTTTTTTCACATTGCTCATCTTTTTTGACTTAACAAGATATTCTACTTTTCTAGAACTATAATTCTTATGAACTATTTCTTCGGCAATTTGCGAAGCATTACTTATCCCAATTAATGGTCTAGCTTGTCCTGCTGAAAGAGATTTTTCTAAAATCATGTTGATTACATCTATCGGCAAAGTTAATAGTCTGAGCGTATTACTAATATGGCTTCTACTTTTGCTCATTAATTTAGAAATACTTTCATGATCGTAACCAAATTCATCGGCTAATCTTTTATAACCTTTTGCTTCCTCAATAGCATTTAAATCGTCTCTTTGAATATTTTCTACAATTGCTACTTCTAAGGATTCAACATCACTTAATTCTAGAATATTTATAGGTATATCATGTAGACCTGCCCTTTGAGCTGCCAACCATCTTCTTTCTCCAGCGACGATTTCATATTTTTTTGGATCTGATTTACTTGATCTTACAGCGATGGGTTGGATAACGCCTTTTTTTTTAATCGAACTTGTTAATTCTTCAAGTTTATTATCATCAAAATATTGTCTAGGTTGATAAGGATTTCTAATTAAATCGCTAATAGGTATTTTGTTTATTTTTTTATTTTCAATATCTTTTTTATCTTGCGACTGATCTCCAAATAAAGCTGAGAGACCTCTTCCTAAGCCTTTTTTTTTACCAGAACTCACGCTACACCTTGCATATTATTTTTTTTTATAAATTCTTCAGCTAATTTAAAATATGATCTGCTGCCTACACAGCTTTTATCGTAAATAACACAAGGTAAGCCATGAGAAGGTGCTTCGGACAACCTCACATTCCTTTGTATCACTGTTTGGTAGACCTTTTCTTTGAAGTATTTTCTTGCCTCATTATCTACCTCAGAAGAAAGTTTATTTCTTTTGTCAAACATGGTTAGTAATATTCCTCTTATAGAAAGTAGTGGATTTAAATTTTCCTTAATTCTATCAATTGTTTTCACTAACTGAGTAATTCCTTCCAATGCAAAGAATTCTGTTTGCAATGGTACTAATAATTCATCTGATGCAACTAAGGACATAATAGTTAGCAAACTCAAAGAGGGAGGGCAGTCTATAAAAATGTTATCGTATTTTTTTAATAGTCCTGATTTTTCAGATGACAGGATTTCTTTTAAAACAAATGCTCTTTTTGAATCACTAGCTGTCTCTACTTCTAGTCCTGATAAATTTACGTGAGATCCGATGATATCTAACTTATCAATGTTTGTTTTTTGAATAACCTGATTAAGGTTGATTTTTCTAATTAACAGATTGTAAATATTCTTTTCTTCATCACTGTTGTTTTTCCCTAGACCTGTTGTAGCGTTACCCTGAGGATCTAAATCAATAACAAGATTTGTTTGACCCATAATGGACAGAGAGGCTGCCAAGTTGATGACTGTTGTTGTCTTGCCTACTCCACCTTTTTGATTAATCACAGAAATAGTTGTGGTCATTTTTTTATATTGACTATAATTATTTTAGAGTCCTTGTTAGTCATGCTATCTTCAAACTTATAGTCGTATTTTTTTCTTTTGAAAGCTTTTTTTAAATCTTCATGTGCGTTTTGACCCTTTAGAACTATTATTTTATGTGGCTTTTTAACGATTTCACGTGAAACTTGTATTATTACTTCCAATTTCTTAAATGCCCTGCTCACTATATAATCTGATTCAACATTTTCCTCATAAATGTTACCTTTAATTTCTACTTTAATAGACAATATATCACTAATTTCTTGCAAAAAAGCTCTTTTAACTGGTGATTTTTCAAATAATTTCACGTGAAAGTCCCTATTATTATTAAATATTGCTAAGACTATGCCAGGAAAACCTGCCCCAGTGCCTAGATCTGATAAAGAACCCTTTGAAAAGTCGATAAATTTAATTAATTGAGCAGAATCAAGTACATGTCTATGCCAAATATCAGCTTCGGTACTTTTAGATATAAAATTATGCTTTTTGTTTGCTTTAATTAATGCATCTACGAATATTTTAAGTGCTGCTATAGATTTAGAGGTAAAATTGAGTTTTTTCTGCAGAATATTTATAACCTCTTTGTCCTGCATTACGCAGAAGCTTTAAATTTAAGCTTTTTAATATGAGACAATAGAATTATTACTGCTGCAGGAGTAATACCATCTATTCTAATAGCCTGGCCTAATGTCTTAGGCTTAATAGAAACTAGTTTAGACTTAACCTCATTAGACAGACCACTTAAATTTTCATAATTTATGTTTTCAGGAATGATTATAGACTCATCTTTCTTAAAAGATTTTATGTCTCGCTCTTGTCTCTTTAGATAACCCATGTAGTGAGCATCTATTACAACTTGCTTTTCTATAGAGCTTTGGAACACAGGTATGTCATTAAATATCTGC
>Ga0233438_10000658_pt1 | contig 42469 bp, 36 predicted proteins | sample SI_123_September_FD_182720 | JGI IMG/M metagenome (GOLD analysis project Ga0233438, IMG submission 182720) | Seawater microbial communities from Saanich Inlet, British Columbia, Canada - SI_123_September2016_10_MG | ecosystem: Environmental > Aquatic > Marine > Inlet | place: Canada: British...
CATCCTACAAAGAATGTGAATCCTACATAATCCGTTGGATCAAGTTTAGGAACCGTTGATAATAATAAATAGTTCATTTTAGTTAAGGGTTTAAAATTATAGTTAGTATAAATATAGTACATATTTGAGTTAAAATACAACATCTTGGCGTTTTTTTTTGGTATTTCTTTCTATCTTTACCCGTACTACATGGTTAAAATTCAAGAAATATCAATTGTCACTAGTTTCATAGGTTTGTGGGCACACCCCTATTTACCTGACCAATACGAGATTTTTTTTGGTTTCTTGTTGATTTTTACTTTCGGACTATTGCATGGCGCAAATGATTTGCTCATCATTCACAAATTTACTGCCGCAAATAAAAAAGTATGGTTTGGCAAATTAACGGGTTATGTGGCAAGTGTTTTAGGTGTCGGTATTTTTTTCTACTTATTTCCCACCATCGGACTTATTGGATTTCTAATCTACAGCGCATATCATTTTGGAGAACAACATTTGCAGGCCAGCTGTCAGGAAAAAAGTTCTTTCCAAACCGGGTTTCTTTATTTTCTATATGGAATGACTGTTCTGTTACTTTTATTTTCCCACAATGACACGGCAGTAAAAAGTATCGTCCATGAAATTACGCAACACACTTTGAGCAACCTCTATACGACGCCACTCTTTTCTGTTTTCTGTATCGGTTTTCTGTGTTGTTACTTTTTCATACACAAATGGAAAACAAATGTCTTGAAAAAAGGATTGAAAGAATTGTTTTTTTTAGGACTCTTGAGCCTTATTTTTCGGTCCTCTTCTTTGATATGGGGGTTTGCTATCTATTTTATTTTTTGGCACAGCATTCCTTCTTTGTTTGATCAGATTGTCTTTTTGTATGGAAATGCTCGTCGTGAGAAAATTCTAAGTTACAGCAAAAAAGCCTTCCCTTATTGGCTCATTTCTGTCCTCGGCATACTGCTAATTCATCATTACTTCGCCGAAGACAAACAATTCAGTTCTTCTTTTTTCTGTATCATCGCAGCAGTAACTTTTCCGCACGCTTTTATCATGCGAAAAATGTTTCGTTCCAAATAAGAAAAAACTGAAGTTTAATACTTTACAAAACACGTGTTGAAAGTAGCGCCATGGCAAAGCTTCCTTTAGAGTGCAACAAGACAAGCTTATTTCATCTCATTCTGCGCAAAAGACTCAATGTTCAACCAATACCCATTCCCCTTTTTGGAGCAAAGGTTCTGCTTGTTTGAACTTGACTTCTTTGTTTTCACCACTCATCACATTTTTGATCGTGACACGTTCATTCCTCCCGATTTTACGTTCTTCACGCACAATGGTTTCCGGTATTCTAGGAGTCTGTGTGTTGTGCTGTTGACTTGAATTTTGAACATCTTCTTTGCTGAGCTGTACTTTTTCTCTTTTTTCCTCTTGTGCTTCAGAAATCTGACTCACTGTTTGATTCGGAAGTTCTCCTTTGAACAAAAAGGACAAAACATCTCTGTTTATTTTATCCAAAATTGCTTTGAACAATTCAAATGCTTCAAATTTATAAATCAATAACGGATCTTTTTGTTCGTAGGAAGCATTTTGAACGGATTGTTTCAATTCGTCCATTTTTCGCAAATGAGTTTTCCAAGTTTCGTCTATTATTGACAAAGTAATGTTCTTTTCAAAATCATTGATCAGTCCTTTTCCTTCAGAATCGTAGGCTTCTTTTAAGTTGGTCACCACTTGTAATGTTTTGACTCCATCGGTAAATGGCACTACAATTCGCTCGTATTTATCGCCCTCGTTCTCAAAGACATTTTTAATAACAGGATAGGCCAATTCTGCGTTTCGAACTACTTTTTCTTGGTAATATGCAAGGACACTGTCATACAATTCGTCGATCAATTTGTCTTCTGTTTTCTCCTTAAATTCTTCTGGAGTAAACGGAGAAGGCATTGCCGAAAAACGAATCAATTCAAATTCAAAATTTGCAGCATCGTTTACTGCTTTGTTTTCAGAAACAATAGCGGCACACGTATCGTAGATCATGTTTACGATGTCTATTTGCAAACGTTTCCCATCCAGTGCGTGGCGTCTTCTTTTGTAAACAACCTCGCGTTGTGCATTCATAATGTCATCGTATTCTAACAATCGCTTCCGAACACCAAAATTATTCTCTTCCACTTTTTTCTGTGCTCTCTCAATAGATTTCGAAATCATCGAGTGTTGAATTACTTCACCTTCTTCCAACCCCATTCGATCCATCATTTTCGCAATCCTATCAGAACCGAAAATGCGCATCAAATGATCCTCTAAAGAAACATAGAACTGAGAAGATCCGACATCTCCTTGACGTCCTGCACGACCTCTTAACTGTCTGTCTACACGTCTTGAATCATGGCGCTCTGTACCAATAATTGCCAATCCTCCTGAAGCTTTCACCTCATCTGACAATTTGATATCCGTTCCACGACCTGCCATATTCGTCGCAATGGTTACCATTCCTGCATCTCCTGCATCGGCCACAATTTCCGCTTCTTTTTTATGCAATTTCGCATTCAAAACGTTGTGTTTTATTTTACGAATGGAAAGCATTCTTGAGAGCAGTTCTGAAATTTCAACAGAAGTTGTTCCCACCAATACCGGTCTTCCGTCAGCTACCAATTTCTCAATTTCTTCAATCACTGCATTGTATTTCTCACGGGTAGTTTTGTATACCAAATCCTCCCTATCATCACGTTGCATGGGTCTGTTTGTTGGGATTTCAACAACATCAAGTTTGTAAATTTCCCAAAACTCCCCCTCTTCGGTAATGGCAGTTCCCGTCATACCGCTTAGTTTGCGGTACATTCTAAAGTAATTTTGTAGTGTTACCGTTGCAAATGTTTGAGTAGCAGCTTCAATCTTAACGTTTTCTTTGGCTTCAATTGCCTGGTGTAAACCGTCAGAATAACGTCTCCCGTCCATAATACGGCCGGTTTGTTCGTCTACAATTTTCACCTTGTTGTCCATCACCACATATTCTTTGTCTTTTTCAAACAAAGTATACGCTTTTAGCAATTGGTTGAGCGTATGGATCCGCTCACTTTTCACGCTAAATTCCTTGTACAATTCTTCTTTGGAAGCCGCTTTTTCTTCAACAGGCGCTTCACTACTGTCGATTTCTCCTATTTTGACTCCAATATCAGGAAGTACGAAAAAATTCGCATCTCCTCCAATAGAAAGGTATTCAATTCCTTTGTCTGTGAGTTCTATGGAATTGTTTTTTTCTTCAATAACAAAGTACAATTCTTTGTCAATTTTTGGCATCTCTCTATTGTTGTCTGCCATGTAAGTGTTTTCGGTCTTTTGAAGCAATTGTTTTACTCCCTCTTGACTCAAAAACTTGATCAACGCTTTGTTTTTCGGCAAGCCTCTGTAGACGCGTAACAACAAAACTGCACCTTCTTCTGTATTCCCTTCTTTGATTAATTTTTTGGCTTCCGCAAGTACTCCTACCAAATATTGTCTTTGCAATTTTTCGATTTCCGAAACTTTGGGCTTCAATTCATTGAACTCGTGTCGATCCCCTTCCGGAACGGCTCCTGAGATAATCAAAGGTGTACGCGCGTCATCAATCAATACAGAATCTACTTCATCAACAATTGCATAGTTCGGTGCTCTTTGAACCAAGTCTTTTTCAGAGTGCGCCATATTGTCCCTCAAGTAATCAAAACCAAACTCGTTGTTGGTTCCATAGGTAATGTCTGCATTGTACGCTTTTCTTCGTGCCTCTGAGTTTGGTTGGTGGTAATCGATGCAATCCACACGCAACCCATGAAACTCCCAAATTGGGCTCATCCAAGCAGCATCACGTTTTGCCAAATAATCATTGACCGTAACCACATGAACACCTTTTCCTGTCAATGCGTTGAGATATATGGGCAGAGTAGCCACTAGTGTTTTTCCTTCCCCAGTCATCATCTCTGCAATTTTTCCTTTGTGCAACACAGCACCTCCAATCAATTGCACGTCGTAATGAATCATGTCCCAAACAACGTCTGTTCCGGAAGCGTTCCAGGCATTTTGCCAAATCGCTTTTTCTCCTTCTAAAGAAATGTACTCTTTGTCTGCAGACAAAGCTCTGTCGAACACATTGGCCGTTACTTCTAATTTTTTATTTTCTGTAAATCTTTTGGCTGTTTCTTTTACTACAGCAAAAGCCTCCGGCATGATCTCTCCTAAAACCAACTCCGAGGCATTGTAGGCTTCGTCTCTCAACCCGTCAATCTCCGTGTAAATTTGTTCTTTTCTATCGACATGCGCATTCTTCGCTTCTTTTTCCAGCGCGACTATCTTATTGTCAAAAGGCTTCGTTGCTTCCTTGATTTGTGCTTTAAAGTTTTCTGAACGCGCTCTCAAACCATCGTTCGACAACGTGCTCAATTCTTCTTCAAAAGCTCTCACATTTTCAACAATTGGTCTTAAAGATCTTAAGTCCTTTTTCTGTTTGTCACCCACAAAAATTTTAAGTACCGAATTTAATACGCTCATTTTGCTTTTACTTTTATTTTTCTCAAAAATACATAAAAAAAAAGCCTCCGTAGAGACTTTTTATTATTTTGAGTTTTTTTTATTTAGTATTCTTCCTCGTTCCAAAAATAATCTTCGTCCGTAGGATAATCTGGCCATATCTCCACGATAGAGTCGTATGCATCTCCTTCATCTTCCACGCTTTGCAAATTCTCAACTACTTCAAGAGGGGCTCCTGTTCTAATTGCGTAATCTATCAACTCATCCTTAGTTGCTGGCCAAGGTGCGTCTGCCAAATACGATGCTAATTCTAATGTCCAATACATTTTTTTAGAAAATTTTATATTTCTTGCAAAAATAATTTTTTTATGCAAACATGCAAGTTTTTTTTGCTTTTTTAACTTGATAAAACCCCTACTTTTTCAAACACTTAAGGAATCCATTTGATTTCCTCTACTTCGTTTTCAAAAGCAAACTTTCTAGCCAAGACAAACAAATAGTCAGACAAACGGTTGATATATTTCAAAACCGCTGGCGCCACCTCCTCTTCTTGATGCAGTGCTACAATAAAACGCTCAGCTCGTCTGCAAATGCATCTGGCGACATGACAATACGAAACTATCGATTGACCGCCAGGAAGCACAAAATGTGTCATTTCTGGAAGGTTTTCATTCATTTCGTCCATCGCTTGTTCTAAAAGTTGCTCTGAAGTCATCTTGGCAATATCCAGTCGTTGTTTGCCATTTTTCAAAACCGCTTTTTCTGGCGGAGTCGCCAAAATAGCGCCAACATGAAATAAATTTTTTTGTATTTCTATGAGAAATAAGCGCTCTTTCACAGCTTCCTTTTGATCACGAATCAAACCCAAATAAGAATTCAATTCATCGACTGTACCATAGGCTTCAATTCGCAAATCATTTTTCAAAACGCGGGTTCCTCCGTACAACGCAGTGGTTCCATTGTCTCCTGTTTTTGTGTAAATTTTCATATTAGCCTCTAATTTTAAAATGTTGTTTCACTTGTTCTTTTCGAAAAAAAACAACCCCAAATCGATAGGTGTCGAGGGTTACTTTTACTTGGGGGTGATTTTTAATTTTCTTCCAGATACCCGCCATTTCTTTGTCCGCATAAATCGCATCAAAGATAAACACTGAATCGTTATGAATCGCATTCAAGGCTGCATAGAATTCTACAAGTCTGTCTTTTATCAAAGGAGGTCTGTTAAAAAAAACAAAATCGTACTTTTTGTCTTCCACTGCTGCAGGAAGATTTTTCTGAAAATCCCCTGCCACCAATTTGATGTTTTCAAGGGAAAGATTGACAAAATTAGATGCCAAATATTCCGAATTTTGAACACAGTTCTCCAAACTTATCACAGTGCTCTTTTTCAAAGAAAAAGCCATACATGAGGTTCCTATGCCTGACAAGGCTCTTAATTCCAAAATAGCAGTGGGTTGAAAATAATCTACCAAGCGCATTAACAGCAAGGCCTTTTTTTGACTCAAACCATTTTTTCCAAATACTGTTACACTTTGCTGATTCTTAGGCGTGTTTGCTTTCAATTTTGAAAGCTGTATCTGATATTGATTGTAAAAATCAAGATGCGCTTGCAAAGACTTTTGATACATCGCCTTTGTTAACAAATCGTACACAAAAGGGGAATGTACTCCATGCTGATTCGTGGCATGGAGTAAAAAACACAAATAAGACTTTATTCTAAAAAACATGTGATCTCTAACATATGAAACAGCGAAAGTACTTGTTTTTTTAGGATCTGAAGTCACTTTTTTTCTTTCAATCAACTGATATGAGACCAAATACTTGTTTTGTCAGCTATTTCGTGATATGCTTTTGCAATAGGTGCATTCTTTTTCAAAAGCAACTTCGCATCCTCTTTCAACAATTCCGCTGCCGAATCTCTCGCCATTTTTAGCAAGTTTGCATCTTTGACCAAATCTCCTATTTTTAAATTCAGAACACCACTTTGTTGAGTCCCCATAATATTCCCAGGACCTCGTAATTTCAAATCTACTTCTGCTATTTCAAAACCATCAGAAGTCGTTACCATCGTTTCAATCCGTATCTTTGCTTCCTTCGAGAGCTTAAAACTTGACATCAAAATACAATAGCTTTGTTCTGCACCTCGGCCTACTCTTCCGCGCAACTGATGCAGCTGAGACAATCCAAAACGCTCTGAACTTTCTATAATCATGACACTCGCATTGGGCACATTGACACCGACTTCAATCACTGTGGTAGCGACCATAATTTGTGTTTCACCTTTGACAAATCGATTCATTTCAAACTCTTTGTCTGCTGGTTTCATTTGACCATGCACAATGCTCAATTTGTATTTCGGCAACGGAAATTCTCTAGAAATGCTCTCGTAACCATCCATCAAGTCTTTGTAATCCATTACTTCAGATTCTTGAATCAAAGGATAGACGACATATACTTGCCTGCCCTTTTCAATTTCATCTTTCATGAACTTAAAAACACGCAACCTATTTTTATCAAAGCGATGTACTGTTTGAACGGGCTTTCTTCCTGGAGGCAACTCATCGATTACAGAGACGTCCAAATCTCCGTAAACGCTCATTGCCAACGTTCGAGGTATTGGCGTTGCTGTCATCACAAGTACGTGGGGAGGTCTTTTGTTCTTCAACCACATCTTCATCCGTTGTGCCACACCAAAACGATGTTGTTCGTCAATAATAGAAATTCCGAGATTCTGAAATTGAACCTTGTCTTCCAAAATTGCATGTGTCCCGACCAAAATATGCAATCTTCCATTTTCCAGTTCCTCATGAATGACTCTGCGGGCGCTCACTTTTGTGGAACCTGTCAACAAACTCACCTTTACGCCTACACCCTCTACCAAAGATGAAATAGAAGAAAAGTGTTGTGTGGCCAATATTTCCGTTGGAGCAATCAAAGCAGCCTGAAAACCATTGTCGATTGCCATGAGTATTGCCAAAAGCGCTACAATTGTTTTTCCAGACCCCACATCACCCTGCAGCAAACGGTTCATATGCAAACTAGACCCCAAATCTTTGCGAATCTCTTTCAATACTTTTTTTTGTGCATTTGTCAATTCAAAATTCAAATTGTTTTGGTAAAAAAAATTGAACTTTTCTCCAACTCTTTCAAAAGCATAGCCTTTTATCTTTTCAATTCGTCGCTGTTTTGTCATCAACAATTGCAACTGAATGAAAAAGAACTCTTCAAATTTCAATCGAAACTTTGCTTTGGCTACCAATCCTTGATTTTTTGGAAAATGAATATTCAACAAAGCTTCTTTTTTTGAAAGCAATGCGTATTTGGCCAACAATTCGTCGTTCAATGATTCCTCTATCGCTTGATAATGCCCCTGAAATAAGTGTTGCATGATTTTCACCATAACACGATTGGAAACCCCTTTGTTTGTCAATTTTTCTGTAGAAGGATAAATAGGCTGTATGCTTTCTTTTAGAGATTTTTTATAGTCTGCTAATAATTCCATTTCTGGATGTGCCATGGTTTTCAAACCGTTGAAAAAAGTCAACCTCCCAAAAACAACGTAGGGTTCGTTTGTCCTCAAAGAATCTTTGATCCATTTGGCACCCTTGAACCAGACCAGCTGCATGGTTCCTGTTTTATCTACAAACTCGGCCACAAGTCTGCTTCCTCTTTTTTGTTGTACCGACCGAATCGAAGTAATGACACCCATTATCTGTACATCGCTTGTGTCTTCATGCAATTCTTTGATTTGATAAAACTTTGTTCTATCTATGTATCGGTTTGGGAAAAAAGTAAACAAGTCCTTTGTTCTGCGCAAGCCCAATTCGGAAGCTAAAAGCTCGGCTCTTGCAGCACCGACTCCTTTCAAATAAGAAATTGGAATGTTTGTTTTATCCTTTGACATGACTTTGTAATGATCTTTCAAAAATACGAGAATAATAAAAAAAAAACCCTTTAAAACGAAGTGTTTTATTTGTGTCCTTTGCAAGGGCTCAAAAAGGTGTCCTTTTCACTTGCAAAAAAAGCTGAAACTAATGTTCTTGTATTTTTTTAACTAGATTGAATTTGAGTACATTTGCAATCCAAATTTTCAAGAAATGCGTTTACATAGGAATTTAGTTTTTACCGTTATTGATTCTTTACAATTGATTTTTAATGAAGGCGTTTATGCGGACAAAGCGGTAGAATCGGCTTTGAAAAAAGATGCCAGATGGGGCGCGCGCGATCGAAAATTTGTGGCAGAGACCATCTATGAAATTGTGAGATGGAGACGTCTTTACAATGAAATAGCAGAAACAAAAGAGCATTATTCTCGTGAAAATTTGTGGAAAATATTTGCTGTTTGGGCCGTGTTAAGAGGTATCGAGTTGCCGGATTGGAAATATTTTCAGGACAGCCCTGTTCGAAGAATCAAAGGAAAATTTGACCAAGCTCAGAGCGTTCGAAAAATAAAAGAATCCATTCCAGATTGGATGGACGCATTAGGCGTTGCTGAGCTCGGAAAACAATGGGACAAGGAAATTTCTGCGCTGAACAAACAGGCACCTGTTGTGTTAAGAGCAAACACGTTAAGAGCGAGTCGCTTGCAACTAGAAAAAGCATTGAACACTGCTGAAATTGAAACTACTGTAGATCCGAAATACAAAGATGCCTTGATTTTAAAAGAACGTAAAAACGTTTTTAAAACCGATGCTTTCAAAAGTGGCTTGTTCGAAGTACAAGATGCCTCTTCGCAATTGGTCGCTGAATATTTAGATGTGAAGCCTGGAATGCGTGTGATCGATACTTGTGCTGGGGCAGGAGGAAAAACGTTGCATTTGGCTGCCTTGATGGAAAACAAAGGGCAAATTATCGCAATGGATATTTATAGCGGAAAATTGAAAGAGTTGAAACGCCGTGCAAAACGAGCCGGTGCCCACAACATCACAACCCGACCTATCGAATCGTCTAAAACCATTAAAAAACTGAAAGAAAGTGCCGACAGAGTTTTGATCGATGCTCCTTGTTCAGGATTGGGTGTATTGAAAAGAAATCCAGACGCCAAGTGGAAACTGCAACCAGAGTTCCTTGAAAAGATCAAACAAACGCAAAGTGAGATTTTAGAAAATTATTCGAAACTCGTAAAAAAAGGAGGTCAACTTGTTTATGCTACTTGTTCTGTGCTTCCTTCTGAAAATGAAAAACAGGTACTTCATTTTTTAGAAAAAAATGAGGACTTTCTTTTTGTCAAAGAGAAAAAAGTATCTCCTTCAAAAAGTGGTTACGATGGGTTTTATATGGCATTGCTAGAACGAAAAAAATAACCGCGGTTTATCGAAATTGACGCAAGCCCTCTCCCAATGCTATGGACACTGCATTTGACAAATTAAAGCTTCTGACTTTCCCGGGAAACGGTATTTTTACGCATTGTTTTGAAAAGTGTTCGACAATCTCTGGTGGCAATCCATCGGATTCTCTTCCAAAAACCAACCAATCTCCTTTTTTGAAATTGACATCGTAATAAGCACTCTGCGTTCGTGTGGTAAAAAAAAACATCCGAGAAAGGTCTGGAACCGATTGAAGCAAGGCTTCAAAATTGTCGTAGTAACTCAAATCCAAGTCTCCCCAATAATCCAAGCCCGCTCTTTTTACGCGTGTGTCTGTAATCTCGAAACCCAAGGGCTTTACCAAATGCAATTTACTTTGACTACCCACGCACAAACGCCCAATATTTCCTGTATTGTTTGGTATTTGAGGGTGCACCAAAACGATGTTAAAGTTTTCCTTTTCCATGCTTTTTGAAACGCTACCATTTTATAAAGACCGAACCCCAGGTAAACCCACTTCCAAAAGCCGCTAACACCACCAAATCTCCGTCTTTTATTTTTCCTTTTTCCCAGGCTTCACTCAACGCGATTACAACAGATGCCGCTGTCGTATTTCCATACTTCATGATGTTGTTGTACACTTGGTCGTCCCGCAATTTAAATTTTCGTTGAATGAATTGCGCAATCCTCAAATTCGCTTGGTGTGGCACCAACAAATCTATTTCTTCAGCACGAAGCCCATTGTGTTCTAAACCTTCGTTGATGGCTTCAGAAAATCTTGTAACCGCATGTTTGAATACAAATTGACCGTTCATATAAGGATAATAGGAAACGTCTTCAGGATTGTTTGCTTCCATTATTTCTGGCACCCATCTCGAGGTGCTCGGCCCTTCTAAAACCAATTCTTTGGCATGCTTCCCTTCGGAATGCAAATGGGTCGACAAAATACCACGTCCTTTTTCTTCACTCCTACTCAAAACAGCAGCACCTGCTCCATCTCCAAAAATCACTGAAACACCTCTACCTCGGGTTGATTTATCCAATCCTCCTGAGTGGTATTCAGAACCGATCACCAAAATATTTTTGTACATGCCTGTTTTTATAAATTGATCTGCAACGGACATCGCATATACAAAACCAGAGCACTGATTCCGCACATCCAAAGCACCTATGGTATCCATCCCAAGCATCTCTTGTATTTCTACACCTCCTCCAGGAAAATACATGTCAGGACTCAACGTAGCAAAAACAATAAAATCAATCTCTGACGCATCCAAGTCAGCTCTTTCCATGGCAATACGGGCTGCTTTCGCTCCCATTACGGAAGTCGAATCTTCTGATCCTTTTTTGATCCAGCGACGCTCTTCAATACCTGTTCTTTCTTGAATCCAAGCATCGTTGGTCTCCATTAGTTTCGACAAATCATCGTTGGTAACAATGTTATCAGGAACATAGAATCCCAGCCCTGTAATCCTTGCGCTATACATCTTATAAAGTTTTAGTGATTGCAACTGCTTAAAATTAAGAAAAATCTTTGCAAACACACCCTTTTCAAACAAAAAAAACGGCTGTACACGAAACAGCCGTTTTTTGAAAAATAAATTGCACTTTTTTTAATGTCCAATCGCATATTGAATTCCTGCGGTAAAGGCAAAATCGTTTTTCATTTGAATGCCTGTTACATTTTGATATACCGGAATTCCTGCTTCGATTTCCAAACGCAAACCTTTGAAAGCCCCCTCAAAAATCGCACAATTCAAACCTAACAAAAAATCCAATTGTTTTCTACCGGAATTGGCAGCATGAAAAACAGGTGCCATAGTCGGAGACATAAACGTTTTGTCCTCCCCATCAATACTGTCTACATTTTGATAGTCCAAACGCAAAGAACTGCTCACTTTTTTAGAAAAGGCGTAAGCCGTCCAAAAAGTTGCATTGAATTTATTTCCTAAGGTGTATCCTTCACTATTTTCACCCCATCGATGCAGATAGCTTGCCTGCGCACCAAAGGAAGAAGATGCGTATTGTTTCAAGTAAGTTGTTCCCACTTGCGCATCCCAAGTACCACTTCCCAACTGCATGTTGTAACCGAGACGAATATCTCCTTCTGGATTGCTCATACGAGACATTGGTGTTGCCCCTCTTTCGTTCAAACTTCCCGTAGGAACTGACAAACCAAAATTCAAATGTACACTGCGTCTGTTTTTATTGAACAACTGATACAAAGCCCCTATTTTGGTATCTCCCAAACCTTTTGAACTTGTATCAAAAGATACGCCTGCCATCATGGGCATAGCCCCATTTAACAACTTCATGTCGTTATTTAAAATATGAGTCATCACCATCAAAGTCAACCTATCCGAAGGAGCAAACATGGCACCAAGCATGTGCATTTTCATCTTCATGTTCTGCGGGGCTACCATATAGGTCTCATGAATCTCTGAATTTGAAATTTCATCGGTTCCTTTTAAATTCCCTTCCATATCCATGGACATGTATCTGTAGGAAAACATCCATTCGCCTTGTTTGTGCACATGATCGCCCATCACACCAATTGGTGCATGACCATCAGCTCGAGAGGAAGTCCATTTGGCAGGTTTTTCTTTTGATGGGTTCTCCTGTGTTGCTGATTTGCCCTGCTTCTCTTGTTGGGCATGGGTTTGTTGCAGCAAGGCAAAGATTGCCAATGCTGCTATTTTTATTGTATGTTTCATTTTTATATTTTTCTTAGAATTCTTTGTATTTCCACCCTTACGCCAAGGCATTAAAAATGGCACACAAGAACAACACCTCTTTTACCAAAGTGTGTCATTGCTTGTAATTTCACGGATTAAAATTCTAAGACAAGGGAGGTTTGAGTATTCTATTTTGAACTCTTTGGATTTTTCCTTCCAGCGTAAACCAACGCTTTTGTAGTTTATCCGTCAATTTTTGAAGAGCAGTAGACTCTGTTGAAATGAAAGAAATCGGATATTTTGAAAGGTCGATAGCGGGAACCTTTTCCGCTCTATTTTGTTCTGAATTTGGCGGTTGGGCGTATTTTTCAATTTGTTTTTTCAAATGACATTTTCCCTGACAGGCGAGCTCAGGCACCTCTCTATTTTCACACAAAACATTCACAATGTATTCGTAATTCCCATAATATTCCAACACAGGCATGATTGGACGTATCATCGCAATGAGATAGAGCAAATAAAAAAAGAAAGCCAGGGCCTGTTTTTTCATAAAAATAAAATTCGCTGTAAAAATAATACTTTCAATTGGACTACAAAATTTTCAAAAGAGCATCCCCAATCCAAACAAGAATGCAAATAGAAAAGTACTCAAAGCCAATTTTTTCAATTCTGGATCCAAGTCTTTCACTTCTTTGTTCTTCAACACGGTGAAAAAATGTTTTCCGATTGGAAAAAAAGCAATTAAAAAAAGATATTGAAATGGTGACTGATACTTTAATTGCACAAACAACAATGCGCAAACCAAAGAAAATAATAGCAGGAGATAATGGTGTTTTTTAGCTGCTCGAATACCTATTTTTACAACCAATGTGTTCTTATTGGATGTTTTATCCGAATCGCTGTCACGCATGTTATTGAGATTCAAAACAGCGGCACTTAAAAAGCCGATAGAGGAAGCGGGTAAAAAAGCAAAAGAATTCCATTGTTGCACATACAAAAACAAACTCCCAACAACACTCAGAAGACCAAAAAATAAGAAAACAAAGACATCTCCCAAACCGCTATAGCCATAAGGATTTTTGCCCATGGTGTATTTTACAGCAGCTGCGATACTCAAAATGCCCAAAACAAAAAAGAGCACTGAATATCCCAAATTTTCTCGCCCGAAAGAAACAAAAATAAGCGCAATTGCCAGTATCAGCGTGAGGACGATGGTTGTATAAATTCCTTTCAACATTTGCTGAGGACTGATCGCACCACTTTGCAATGCGCGCGCAGGACCTACTCTATGTTCATTGTCAGTTCCTTTGACCCCATCACCGTAATCATTTGCGAAATTTGAAAGTACTTGAAATCCGATGGTCGTTCCTATGGCAAGCAGAAAAATGAGCGCGTCAAATTTATTTTGACCTGCTGCCAAAAAACTTCCCATGACAATCCCCGACAAGGACAAAGGCAAAGTTCTCAATCGTGCTGCTTGTACCCAATGCTTCATTTTCTCTTTATTTAACTGATTACACCGGATCCTAATAAATCATCCTGTTGGTACCAAGCTACAAATTGCCCTTCGGTGATTGCAGACTGTGGATTTTCAAAAGCGACATACATCCCTTTTTCTACTTTGTAAAGAGTTGCTTTCTCCAAAACTTGACGGTACCGGATTCTTGCATCTACCTTTAAGCTTGTCCCCGTTTTCATCGTCAAATCTTCTCGTATCCAATGCAGTTCCTCATTAGAGACAAACAAAACATTGCGATACAAACCTGGATGATTTTTACCCTCACCCACATATATAATGTTTTCCTTGACATCTGTTTCAAGAACAAACAAAGGCTCTACTGTTCCTCCAACTGCCAATCCTTTTCGTTGTCCTTTTGTGAAATAATGAGCTCCCTGATGTTTTCCAACCACTTCTCCTTCGCTGCGATGGTATTGGAATTTGGTTGCATGAAATGCCAATTCCTCTTCCTTCGAAGGGAATTCCGGGATTTCTTTTGTGTACGCAGCAAGTTTGCTGGAGACAGATACAATCACGCCTTCTTTCGGTTGCAATTTTTGTTGTAAAAACTCAGGCAAACGAACTTTTCCTATGAAACATAGACCTTGAGAATCTTTCTTGTCGGCTGTAATCAAATCTTGTGCCTTGGCAATTTCTCTTACCTCTGGCTTTGTCAATTCTCCGATGGGGAAAAGCGCCTTTGAAAGTTGCTCTTGTGACAACTGACATAAAAAATAAGATTGGTCTTTGTTGGTGTCAATCCCAGACAAAAGTTGAAAAACTTCTCTTCCTTCTTTTTCGAAAACTCCTTTCCTACAATAATGTCCTGTTGCGACATAATCTGCACCGAGATCCAAAGCAATTTTTAAAAAAACATCAAACTTAATTTCTCTGTTACAAAGAACGTCGGGATTCGGGGTTCTTCCCATCTCGTATTCTCGAAACATATAATCCACAATGCGCTCCTTGTATTCTGTGCTCAAATCGACAACTTGAAAGGGAATTCCTAATTTTTCGGCAACGATCATGGCATCATTGCTGTCTTCTAACCAAGGACATTCATTTGAAATTGTGACAGAGTCGTCGTGCCAATTTTTCATAAAAAGGCCAATAACCTCATATCCTTTTTCTTTGAGTAAGTAGGCTGCTACACTACTGTCTACTCCTCCAGAAAGACCCACAACAACACGTTTCATTTTTGTCTATTTGAGAGTGCAAAGATAGGGAAATGTATTGTATTTCTTTGCATGAGCAACTAGGAATCCGTTGGGATAAAAAAGGCAACTCATCACAATCTTAACCCTAAATTTTTCGAGTATTTCGAAGCTGATCGTACTTGGAATCAGGTTCTGTTTTTGGAATCCATGCAGAGGGTAATGGGACCGTCGTTTACCAGTGAAATTTTCATGTCTGCACCAAAAACACCCGTTTGAACATTGGCTTGTAAATCTTTTTGAAGTTGCGCGACAAATACTTCATACATCGGAAGTGCGATTTCGGGACTGGCTGCTTTTAAATAAGAGGGACGATTGCCTTTTTTTGTGCTTGCTTGCAAAGTGAATTGACTGACTGCTAAAATCCCTCCATTCACTTGCTTTACCGAAAGGTTCATGACCTGGTTTTCATCTTTAAAAACACGCATACTGCAAATCTTATTCGACAACCAATGAATATCTTCTTGAGTGTCCGCAACTTCGATTCCTACAAAAACCAACAATCCCTTCTCAATTTCAGCATGTAACTTTCCGTCAATTTTAACGGAGGCTTCCAATACTTTTTGTACTACAACTCTCATAAATTTTCGTATTGTACTCTGAATAAAACAGACCTCTTCAAGGAAAAACCTCGCAGGTTATTTTCCATAAATATCTTGACGAAAATGCTCTTCTTCCCCTTTTAGAATTTGCAAGTAGCTAAAATACCTTGAGGGCGCGATCAAATCATTCTCCAATCCTGCTTTTACAGCACATTTTGGCTCGTCTACATGTCTGCAATTGTGAAACTTACAACCTTGCTTCAATTCAAAAAACTCAGGAAAAAGTCCGGCGATTTCAGCCTCTTCAAAATCTACCATTCCAAAACCTTTGATTCCAGGAGTATCTATAATGTAACCTCCAAAAGAAAGGGGATGCATTTCAGCAAAAGTCGTGGTGTGTTGGCCTTGCTTGTGTTGTTCCGATATTTCCAAAGTTTTTAAATCCAAATCAGGTTCTATGGTATTTATCAAGGTAGACTTCCCGACACCTGAATGGCCAGAAAAAAGACTCACCTTGTCTTTCATCAATTCTTTGACTTCTCTGATATTCATTCCTTCTTTCGCCGAAATGTCAATACAGTGGTATCCTATGTGGTTGTAAATACTACGCAATTCTTCTTGTAGCTCGGAAGTCGCTTCGTTGAATGTATCTATTTTATTAAACAGTACTACCACAGGGATATGATATGCCGCTGCTGCCACTAAAAATCGATCGATAAAACTTGTCGAGGTTGGCGGGTTATCTATCGTAACCATCAAGAATGCCAAATCAATGTTTGACGCAATAATATGGGTCTGTTTCGAGAGGTTTACTGATTTTCGAACGATGTAATTTTTTCTTTCATGAATGTTCGTAATGACGCCTGTTTCCTTTTCATCTTCTAGATCAAAATCAACTTGATCCCCCACAGATACAGGGTTCGTACTTTTGATTCCTTGCATGCGAAATTTCCCACGTATTCTACATTTGTAAATTGTGTTTTCTGTGGTGCGCACGAGGTACCAACTCCCCGTTGATTTGATGACAACTCCGTTCATGACTTCCTTCTTTAATCGAACAAACGATCTACATACAAAAATACCACAAAACCCTCAAATAATGAGCGTTTTGTGGTATTGTATAAAAAATTGTCTGTAAAAATTACTTTCCGCTAACAATAGTTTCTTGATGATTGATAGATTCTTGATGAATGGCTTTGAATATAGATTCAACAAAAGATTCACTCAAACCTCTTACATTTCCTTCTTTTTTCACAGATTCCAGAATGGCTGCCCACCTAGAATCTTGCAGGATTGAAATGTTATCTGCTTTCTTGATTGCTCCAATTTGTTCTACAACCTTCATTCTTTCTGCCAAGGTATCTAAAATATGTTTGTCTATCACATCAATTTCAGCTCTCAAACCTGTCAACTGATCCAAGGCCTCTCCTTCTGCTTTTGGCTCACGAACTTTCAAATCACTCATGATTTCCACCAAACGTTCTGGTGTAATTTGTTGCGCTGCATCCGACCATGCATTGTCCGGATCTACATGAGTTTCAATCATCAATCCTTCGAAATTCAAATCCAAAGCAATTTGAGAAATTTCTTGGATTCCTGTTCTATTTCCACAAATATGTGAAGGATCGTTTATAATTGGCAAATCGGGGAAACGTTGTTTCAATGCAATTGGCAATTGCCACTGAGGTACGTTTCTGTAACTTGTTTTCTTGTAAGAAGAAAACCCTCTGTGAATGACTCCTAATTTTTTAATGTTTGCAGTGTACAAACGCTCCACACCACCTAACCACAATGCCAAATCTGGGTTGATCGGGTTTTTCACCAAAACAATTTTATCTGTTCCGTTCAAAGCATCTGCAATTTCTTGCACAGCAAATGGATTTACGGTTGTTCTGGCTCCTAACCACAGAATGTCTACATCTGCTTCCAAAGCCAACTTTACGTGTGCCAAGTTTGCCACTTCCACAGCAATTTTCATTCCTGTTTCTTTTCTCACTCTTTGCAACCATGGCAAAGCAACAGCTCCAACACCTTCAAAACCGCCTGGTCTCGTTCTTGGCTTCCAAACCCCTGCTCTAAAAACAGTTGCGTCTGTATCTTTCAATTCGTGAGCAATTTTTAACACTTGCTCTTCTGTTTCTGCACTACATGGTCCAGCAATCACCAAAGGGTGGTTCAACTGCATATCGTCTAACCAAGTTCTGAATTCTTTTGTATTTTCCATTATTGTAATTATTATCCTTTATTCTCTTTTTTTAATCGTAACTATTTTTTAATGCCTTTTAAAATTTCTCGAATGTAGTTGGTTTCTTTCATTGTTGCTTCCAACGCATCTGTATCTTCATTCGCAATAAAATCACGAAATTGATTCATATTTTTGATGAATTCATCCAAAGATGCCAAAACATTTTTTTTGTTTTCTACAAAAATTGGAGACCACATTTTCGGAGAACTTTTTGCCAAACGAACGGTAGATTCAAATCCACTACCCGCCATGTCAAAAATATTTTTTTCGTCTTTTTCTATTTCCAAGACGGTTTTCCCTAACATAAAAGAACTTATATGAGACAAGTGAGACACATAGGCTATGTGTTTGTCATGCTCAACACTTCCCATAAAAATAGTCCTCATGTTCAAAGCATCAAAAACAGCGAGTGTTTTTTCAATTGACTCATTGCTACTCAGTTCACGATCACAGATGATATTTACTTTTCCATCAAACAAATTATAAATTGCTGCTTCTGGTCCAGAGAATTCAGTTCCTGCTATCGGATGAACGGCCACAAAATTAACTCTTTTTGAATGTTTTACAACATTTTTACAGATGTTTTCTTTCGTAGAACCCACATCGAACACCAAGGCATCTTCATTTGCAAGGTCTAAAACCTGTGAAGTCAGTTCTGGCGCATAGTTCACAGGTACTGCAACAACGATGGTCGCTGCTTCTTTTACAGCCTCCAAACCTCCAATTTCATCAATAATACCGAAATCCAATGCTTTTTGAGCGTGTACATCGTTCAAATCCACACCAATAATATGCCATCCAAAGCGTTTTTTAAGCTCCAATGCCAGAGATCCTCCTATCAATCCTAAACCAAAGACTACTGCCTTATTCTTCATAATTTATGAGCTAACTCGACTTAATACTTCCTCTAATTTTTCCTCCGATACACATAGAGACAAGCGAATATAGCCTTCTCCATTCGATCCAAATACTGTTCCTGGCGTCAAGAAAACATCTTTTTCATACAGCATTTTATCGGTCATTTGTTCCGATGAAATTTCTTCTGGCAATTTTGCCCATACAAACATTCCTCCGTTTGTTTTGTCATAGGCACACTCCAAGGCATCTAGAATCTTCCAAGTCAACTCCCTTCTTTTTGCATATATCTTGTTCAAATCTTTGAACCAGTCTGCAGACAAACCCAACGCTTTGATCGCTCCTTTTTGGATTCCATAAAACATTCCGGAATCCATGTTGCTCTTTACTTTCAACACTTCTGTCAAATATTTGTCAGCCCCCAAGAGCATTCCTACTCTCCATCCGGCCATGTTGAATGTTTTGCTCAAGGAATTCAATTCTAGCGCTACTTCTTTTGCCCCTTCGTACTGCAGAATACTTTTAGGATTGTCGTTCAAAACAAAACTGTATGGATTGTCATTCACAATTAAAATCCCATGCTTTTTAGCAAAAGCGATCAGGCTTTCAAAAAGTGCATCTGAAGCTCCTGTTCCAGTAGGCATATGGGGATAATTCACCCACATAATTTTCACTCTAGACAAATCCTTTTTTTCAATCTCTGCATAATCTGGCAGCCAGTTGTTCGCAGCATTCAAATCGTAATACATCGCCTCAGCTCCCACCAATTTCGTAACCGAACTGTAGGTCGGATATCCTGGGTTTGGAATCAACACCTGATCTCCTTCGTTCAAAAACGCCATAGACACATGCATGATTCCTTCTTTTGAACCCAACAAAGGAAGAATTTCGTTTGCAGGGTTTGCTGTTACCTTGAAATAATTTTTATAAAAATCGGCGATCGCCTTCCTCAACTCAGGAATTCCTTGGTAACTTTTATAAGCATGCGCCATTGGATCTTGCAGCGAGTCTCTCAAGGCTGTGAGCACCTCATGCGGCGGATCTAAGTCTGGACTTCCAATACCCAAACTGATGATGGGTTTTCCTTCGGAAATCAATTGTCCGACCTCTCTTAATTTTTTTGAGAAGTAATATTCTTTGACTTCGTTTAGTCTGTTTGCTTTTGGAATCATATTTCTTTTGTTATGTGGCCAAATGATTTGAAAAATCGAAAATATTTTCGAAAATAGCCCTTTCATTCATGACACACTTCTATTTATTCTTTTTGTATTCTCCTAACACTTTACAACTCGAAACTTTTGCCTTGATATCCTGCAATGCATTTTTGTATTCTTGAAAGTCGTCAAAAACCAAATCTGCAAAAAAAGCATATTCCCACGGTTTATCAATAATGGGAAGTGATTGTATTTTTGACAAATTCACTTTGTGTTTTGCCAATTCCATCAATACTTCTCCAAGCGAACCACTTTTGTCTTTCAAAACAAATTTGAGAGATGCCTTTGTCGGATGTTGAACCGGTGAATTCCCTTTTTTCTGAACAATTACAAAGCGCGTATGATTGTCTTTGATGGTTTGTATTTCTGGCGCTAAAATTTCTAAATCATAAATCTCAGCGGCCAAAACACTTGCAATAGCTCCTATTCCTTTCAAGGAGTTGTCGTGGATTCTTTTTGCAACTTCGGCAGTGTCTTTGTCTTCGATCAACGTGATGTGTGGGTAATCTCTTAAAAATTTTCGACATTGCAAAAGCGCCATGGGATGTGAATAGACGGCTTGAATGTCTTTCATCCCCTGCCCTTTTAAAGCCATGAAGTTTTGATGAATGGGCAGGTAATATTCCCCTGACACTTCTAAATCGGCTTCATCGATCAGCGCGTAATTTGGTAAAATGGCTCCAGCAATGGAATTTTCAATGGCCATCACTGCTGCATCAACGGATTCGTTCAATACCAAATCTGGCATTTCACTAAACGTCATACACTCCATCAATTCCACGTCTTCACCAAAATAATTTTCGGCGACAATATGGTGGAAAGATCCCTTTATCCCTTGAATGGCTATTTTCATAATCGATTTATACTATACACAAAAAAGTCTCGATTTCTCGAGACTTTCATTGAATTATTTATGCTTTTAGATAACACACAGAAAGTCTCACTTCATTTTATAAAAATAAAAGAAGAAAAAAAAGAAACTTGTCAAAGTGTTGTCGTTTTTCATTTTGTAACTAAAAAAACAAATGTAGGTAAATATTTTTACAATCCTAAAAAAATATTTTGTTCTCTGCGATTCTTAATGACAGATTGTTTTTGAACAAAAATTCTACCATGGAAATAAGGCATTAGACACCGCTTTCTTCTTCTTGAAACCAGCTTGCGTATTTCACATAGTTGTCCGCAATTCTATGAATTTCACCGTGCAACAATTCCGAACTCACATCTTTGATTTTCTTTGCAGGAACTCCTGCATAAATACTGCCTGATTTCACGTGCGTTCCTTTGGCCAGAACTGCTCCTGCGGCAATAATTGAATTGCTTTCGACGATGCAATCGTCCATTACAATCGCACCCATACCCACCAATACATTGTCGTGAATGGTACAGCCATGAACAATCGCATTGTGCCCTACCGAAACATTGTTCCCAATGGTAGTGGGTGATTTTTCAAAAGTAGCATGCACAACGGCACCATCTTGTATGTTTACTTTATCGCCCATTTTTATAAAGTGTACATCTCCTCGCAGCACAGCATTGTACCATATGCTGCAATGGTTTCCCACCTCGACCTCTCCTACAATAACTGCATTTTCTGCAATAAAACAATCGTCTCCAAATTTCGGAGAATTTCCGCGAACAGTTTTTAAAATCATGATGTGAATTTTTAGTAGTAGGAATTAGTATTGATATTGGGACAAGCAGCCAGTCTAGATTTTCTCACAAAAACATCCCAACCCAAGGTCAATTGATGGAAGCCTCCTTTGGGAGCGATACTCAGATTCCCTAGTTGTTCTTTGTAAGCATATGAAAATAGAAAATTTCCATAATTCACACCTACAATTGGAGAAAGATAACTCCGTTTTTCAGAGTTTTTACCACCAAAAAATTGGCGAAATGACAAAGCTAGCCATAGTTTGCTTTTTTCTATATTTTTATAAAACTTCGTATTAATGTCTAGCGTAGTAATCTCAAAATAAGGATCGTACAGCACTAGAAATGAGGGTTCGTATTGCAACAAGCGTTCATCTCCCCAGAAATAACCAGCATTGAATGCGAATTTTCTTAGATTCAAAGCTTCCAATTGTCCGGCTGTTTTTGTCGTTAAAAACAAATTTTTGACTGTCAAATAACTAAAAAATCGCTCCTTGTGATAGGCCATACCAAAATCACCGTTGTAATAGGTATCACTTGCTTTTACTCTTGCCAAAACAGGATCTAGCAAATCAACACCCGAAAAAATAGAGGTGTCAAATTTATTTTGAACGAAGTTTAAGGAAAGTGCAAAAGAGAGTTGCTCAAACACATTGCCATTGTTCGACAAATTCAAATGGTATGCATAGGTTCCTTGCAAGCCGGTTTGGGCATTGTTCCCATTTTCGTTGTTGTAAATCGCAAATCCTAACCCCATCTTACTTCCATAACGATTGTGGTAACTCAAAGTTTTGATCCCGGGTGCATTGGCCACTCCACTCCACTGCGTAGCGCTGGTTGCTCGAATTTTCCCAGCATTGCCAATCCCTGCCGAGGCGGGATGGAGCATGTACACATTGTCTGACAAATAATCGCAACTCACGGGCAAATTTTCTTGCGAAAAAACTGTCAGGGTTGAAATGACAAAAATACTTGTAAAAAATAATCTCATAGGGATAGACCGTTTTAAAAACGGATGATTTCATTCAAAGATAAAACAAATTCTGACTTTTCATAGGTAATTTGACTACAAACTATCTATGAAATTTTATTGAAATTGCAGGCATATTTTTTACTACTCCTTTTATATTTGCTACATTTGAAAGCCTATTTGATATTTGTTTTTTTAGGAACACAACAATGTCAAAAAGCTCGCTAATACTTTAAGATTCAAAAAAAACTGTATGACCACCGATATCGAAAACATTTTCAAAGACAAGGTTCTTGGACACCCCACGGGATTGTTTATTTTATTTTTCACCGAAATGTGGGAACGCTTTTCTTTTTATGGAATGCGAATTTTACTTGTTTTATTTTTAACCGCACCTGTAGTCAGTGAAAATCCAGGTTGGAGTTGGGCAAGAGAGAATGCGATGGCTTTGATTGGAACCTATGCTTCATTGCTTTACCTGACACCTATTCTTGGTGGCCTAATTGCAGATAAATATACAGGGTACAAATGGGCGGTTGTTATTGGCTGTATCATTATGACTCTTGGCCATGCTTCCATGGTTTTTGAAACAGAGAGCTCCTTGTATCTCGGTTTGACGCTTTTGATTGTTGGAACCGGTTTTTTCAAACCCAACATAACTTCCATTATTTCGACCATGTACAAGGGCAGAGAGTCCAAAAAAGATGGGGCGTATACACTTTTTTACATGGGCGTAAATGCAGGTGCTTTTTTCGGGATGATGCTGTGTGGCTACTTGGCGGAAAACATTGGATGGAGTTACGGATTTGGACTTGCTGGGATTTTCATGCTGCTTGGGATGTTGCAATTTTTGTTGGCAAAAAAAATGTTCGGAAATATTGGTGAACCGCCACAAAAGAACAAAACACCTGACATGGAAGTACCAAGAGAATCAAGTTCAAATACTCTTGAAAAACCAAACCCCTACACAAGGGTAGATAAATTTTTAATGGCTATTTCTACTTTTTGTGGATTGATTTACCTCATCAACGATCCTCTGTCTAAAATTCACAACACGAACCTACTCCGTTTTTCAATAGGTTCTTATGACGGCTCTTCAGCTACCATAATCGTTGGTTTGGTTCTTTTCTTAGTGTTGATCATTTCAAGAGTTTTGAGGTACTCCAAAATCGTAAGAGATCGCATTATGGCCGTCGCTGTTTTTGGTCTGTTTACCGTATTTTTCTTTGCTGCTTTTGAACAATCACTCGGCTCATTGACCATCTTTGCACGAGACTATACGGCCCGAGAACTGACTGGTTCTTCTGCGTTGCTCTTCAAAATTATTGATTTGATTTTTACGGTGGTACCATTGGCAATCATCACATGGGTGTTGGCCTTGTTGTTCAAGAAAACATATGTAAAAGTCCCTGCCTCAAACCTTGTATTAACCCTTGCTTTTTTAGGTTTATGGGGTATTGTTGTCTGGAAAATAGACCGTGAATTTGGAAAAGAGACTACGGAAGTGAGTGCTTCTTGGTTTGGCATCTTAAACTCCTTTTTCATCATCACCTTGGCTCCCTTATTTTCAAAATGGTGGGAAAGCAAATACAACCCAAGTGCTGCCATGAAATACGGTTTGGGCCTTTGTCTACTTGGATTGGGTTTTGGAATTCTTTCCTATGGAACCCTGGGAATACCTCAAGGAGCGCAAACCGCATCTACCAGCATGTTTTTCCTGATTGCCGCCTACTTGCTCCATACAATGGGAGAACTTTGTTTGTCTCCTGTAGGATTGTCTTACCTCAGCAAATTAGTCCCCCCTAGAATGATTGGTTTTATGTTTGGTATTTGGTATTTGGCAATCGCCATTGGACAAAAAGCAGCAGGCTCTATGGGAGGAATGATTGATGAAATTTCCACATTGTACTCACTGAGCTCCTTTTTCTTAATTTTTACCATTGTTCCTTTTTGTGTAGGCCTCCTTTCTATTTTGTTAAATCCATGGATTAAAAAACGAATGCATGGTGTAAGGTAATTGTATTTCCATTGTCAAATAAAAAGGGTCCTCATCTAAAAAAAAGAGATGAAAAAACAGTAGACAAGAATTGATAAAAGCATCCAAGATGAAATCTTTACGAAACCACAAAAAAAAAAGAACACTAACCGTCTTAGCCTTACTTATAGGAAGTGTGTCGTGGTGTCAGGCGCAAAAAATTGAATGGCTCACTTTTGAAGAAGCCATCGCATTGCATGAAAAAACGCCCAAAAAAATATTGATAGACGTCTATACCGATTGGTGCGGTTATTGTAAAAAAATGGATCGGGTCACTTATGGAAACCAGACGATTGCAGCCCTTGTAAATACCTTTTTCTACCCTGTCAAATTCAATGCTGAGCAAAAAGAAAATTTAAGCTATGATGGAAAGACGTATTCTTTTAGAGCACAAGGAAGAGGCGGCGTGCATGAATTTGCAGCAGCACTTTTGAACGGAAAAATGAGTTACCCCGCTACTATTTTTCTTGGAAATGACAACCGACTCATTGACAAAATTCCTGGTTATTTGAAACCGCAACTCATGGAAAAAATACTCGTGTTTATAGGAAAAGAAAAATTCAAGAATCAAGATTGGGAAAGCTTTGACAAAAATTTTCAAGGGACTTTGAAATGACATGGGCTTGAGACTTGCACTACTTTCAAAAGAACTTCCATTTGAAAAGGCAGAGACCTCCACTTCTTACGAACCATCATTGAATTCTGGTTTTTAAAAACGCTACAATGAAAAAGGATTGTACACGCCTCTTTGGAGCAATTCATAAATAATTTTTGCTTCCATTACAGCATCATCCAACCCGCGATGCTGCTCTATTTTTATGGTATCCGGAAATAAAATATCCCATGCCTCTTGGGCTTTGGGCCATTTGAAACCTCTTGCACCTGGTATTTTAAAAAATGAAACACTTTCCTTCATAGGGCAAGGGATTTCTCTTCCCAAATCAAAACCCTGAGCACTTAAAAACGAGCTGTCAAAAGATCGGTTCCAAGCTGTAATTCGTCCTTTGTATGAATTCAAAATGGTCTGAATTTCATGCGCATATTTTTGTAATGGCTGCGCATTACGAACTTCTTCTATCTTCATGTATCCATTTGAAAAAATCCACGCATTACGATGTTTCGCTCTTAATTTGGGATCCTTAAATACTTGGTCGAAAAGCGGGGTGATTTTCCCTGTTTCCAAACAGAGTTTCACAATACCCAATTCCAGTATAAAATCTTCTCGCGGATTCAGTCCGGTCGTCTCAATATCCAATACAATGATTTCCTTTCCCATTTTTTTTGAGTTCTCACAAATATAAACCATCCCGCTCTAAGAACCTTTTTCTAGTGCTCTTTTTAATTTTTTTTAGACATGATAAAAGCCCCTTTCTCTGTGGTGTCATGATAATTGACATCCCATTTTTGACAAGTTTTTCTCCACCTTTCTTTGTAAGAAGGGTAATTGGAACCGTCTGCAACTACTTGTTCGACTTCCGAATCGCGCAACAATCGCTCCAAATTAAGCTTGGGAGAATTTGTCAAAATAAGAATTTGAACTTTCAAAGCATCCCCCGTATTTTTCCATACAGAATCTAGGACCGCAATCGTTTTGTTCTGAAATTTATGAAAATTTTCAAACTCTCTAAATGCCACTTTCTGTATTGGAAAGTTCTCCCGAAAATAAGCCTTCAAATAAAGAGAATCTCTTGATCTCGAATCGGTATAAACCTCAATTACTGCTTTACTTTTTTTCAACAACAAACTCGATTTGTATTTGTGAAAAACCACAAAAACATCTTTCTCTCTGTTTTCTTTGTTATGCCACAAATGCAGCAATAAAAAGAAAACAAGAGCACAAGAAAATACAAATAAAACCCCTTTCTTTTTCTTTTTCAAACTTACAATTCCTAAAATTATACAGACATAACTTGTCCATACATAACCCGAAGGAAAATAGACGTTTTCAAAAATATAGGCCTCTTGCATGGCCACCCAATCGACAAATTCATTCAACAGAAGTACGAAATCGGTAAACCGTTTTACAAAGAATGGCAAAACCCATCCGGAAAGGGCGAAAAGCAGTACTAGTAAGGCCCAAAAAAGCACCAACCCTACGAAGGGCAAGATCACCAAATTAGACAGCACAAAAAGACTCGGAAATTGATGAAAATAAAACAGACTCAAGGGCAGTACGCCAATTTGTGCAGCTATTGACACCGTAATTAAATTCCAAAAATAGACGAGTACCTTGTATTTGGGCCTCCATAACCTCGCCAAAAAAGGTTGCAATACAACAAGAAACAATACCGCCGAATAACTGAGCTGAAAACCAACATCGAACAGAAAAAAGGGGTTGAATAGCAACAAAACAAAAGCAGCGCTTACAAGAGAATGAAGCACTGTAAACCGACCTGAGATACAAAGTGCAATTCCTACAAAACTAAACATGGCCACAGCCCTCACCACTGAGGAAGCAAGCCCCACCAACAATGCAAAACCCCACATGAAAAGCATGACAAAAACCCATCGAATGTACTTCCCTTTTTTCAAAAACAACAAAGGCCTGGTCATGAAATTCAATAGGGCAAATAAAATTCCCACATGCAAGCCTGAAATGGCCAAGATATGAAGCACACCCGCACTGGCATAATTCGTTATCACCTCTTTGGGGACCTCGCTTTTGTCTCCCAGCAACATTGCCTCTGTGATTCCTAAGACTTCTTTGTTCTTAATGATCCCTCGTAATTCTCTTTTCAAAAACAACCTTTGATCCGCCGCCCATTTTCTCAAATTAAAGGAACTGGACTTTCGTATCCGATAACTATTTCTTTTCAAAAAAACCTGGGCTTGGATGTTTTTTCTCTTCAAATAAGCTCCGTAATCAAAATCATGTGGATTCCGTTTTTTTTGCAATTCCCCAAACCGCGCATGTGCAATGACACAATCACCTATCTCAAGAGGATGGGCGCTGCTCTCTTGTGCTATCCTCAACAAAACTTTCCCTGTGCAGCTTATAGAGTCCACAAAGCAAACCTCAGCGACATAGGATTTTGTGTATTTGTTTGCTTTCAGAAAGTCCTGAATCTTCAAGTGTATTTCACTTGTTTTATTTTCATTTTTACCAAAATGTCCCTTTGGATTTTGAAACACATAGACTGCATGCATTCCTAGAAAATAAAAAACAAGCAGTTCGGCTTTTTTAAAAAAAAGTCTGCATGAAATGAAGAAAATCAAAAGCACAAAAAATCCCTGAACGAAATCTGTGAAAATGCAGAAATAAAACTGAGTCAAAATTCCCAAAGCATACAGCAACAGCAAATACAAGGGAATGTAGTTCCAAATAGTTTTCATAGCCTACCAAAGCTACACAAAAAAGTTGAAACAAAAAGACATGCTAGTTGACCTAAGTTACTGTCAGCTACAACAATATTTCAAAAAAAACAGCAAATAAAATACGGTTTTAACCTTGTGTTTTGTTTTTTTGAAAGTACTTTTGAAGCATCAGACGGGCTGCTTTTTCAGAGGCACCTGCACCTCCCAATTTTTGCTCCAAAGCTTCATAACTCTCGAGCATTTCACGGCGCGTATCTTCTTTCAATAATTTCGCCAACTCCCCTTTTAAATTTTCTTTTGTAAACTCTTTTTGGATGAGCTCTTTCACCACTTCACGGTTCATGATCAAATTGACCAGCGAGATGAATTCCAACGTAATGATTCGTTTGGCAATCGCATAAGAAATGGCATTTGCCTTGTAGCAAACTACTTGTGGAACTTTGAACAAGGCGGTTTCCAAAGTGGCCGTTCCACTGGTTACCAATGCTGCAGTGGCAATTGAAAGCAATGCATACGTTTGATTCTCAATGAATTTCACATTCTGACCCTTTACAAAAGTTTGATAAAAATCATAGTCTTGACTCGGCGCACCTGCGATGACAAACTGGTATTCTTTAAAATCATCGACCAAAGAAAGCATTCCCGACAACATTGCTGAAATTTCTTGTTTCCTACTTCCTGGAAGCAAGGCGATGATTGGCTTTTCATTCAAATTGTTTTGTCTCCGAAAATTCGTCTCGTCTACCTGGTCTCTCTGCGCAATCGCATCGATCAACGGATGCCCTACAAAATCGACCTCAACATCATACTTTTTATAAAATTCTTTGACAAACGGAAGAATGACGAATACCGCATTCACATCTCTTTTGATCGCGTGTACGCGCTTGGCACGGCTGGCCCAAATTTGAGGAGAAATGTAATAATTGGTATAAAATCCTTCCTGTTTCGCCCATTTTGCAATTCTCAAATTGAACCCTGAATAATCGATAAAAATCACCATATCCGGTTGAAAGTTTGCAATGTCTTTTTTACAAAATTTCAAATTTCCAAAAATGGTCGGTAAATTTTTTAAAATCTCAGCAAACCCCATAAAAGAAAGTTCTTTGTAGTGCTTCACCAAGGTTCCTCCCACCTCCTTCATTCGGTCACCTCCCCAATATCGAAAATCTGCCTTGGGGTCTTTTTCAAGCAAAGCTTTCATCAAGTTAGAGGCGTGTAAATCTCCAGAGGCTTCTCCTGCAATTATGTAATACTTCATGCGTTCAAATAAATTTAATAATCAAGCTAACCAAAGCAGTCAATAGCGTAGCAAACAACACTCCTTGTGCTCGAAAGTCTTGTTTTTTTCTTAAAAAAACAAAAAAAACAAACAAGTTTGGGATAGCACCCAAAACAAGAATCGGACCATACAGATCGACTTCCCTTATTCTTCTCAAAGCAATTTCAAACGGCATCGCAAGAACGATTTCCAAGTACAAAAAGATGCCTCCAAACGTTGCAAATACTGCAACCAAAAAGCCCATTCCTATTTCTTTTTTTTGAAAATTCACCTTACAAATCCCAGGAATTTAAAGTTTGTAAAAAATGATGCGCCGTCAAATCAAACTGCACAGGTACTACAGAAATATAATTTTCTGCCAAGACAAATTCGTCTGTGTCTTCACCCCCGTCTAAATTTTCAAATTCGCCGGTCAACCAATAGTATTCTTTCCCCATAGGGTTGGTCCGTTTGTCAAATTTTTCATTCCAATTGGCACGAGCCTGCCTTACTATCTTGATTCCTTTGTAAGGAACATCGGTAATCTTCGGGAAATTAACGTTCAACACGACACCATCGGGCAAACCGTTTTGCAATACATTTCTTGCAATTTTTCTCACAGGATTTTCCAATCCTTCAAAATTGGCTTCCCAATCATAATCCAACAATGAAAAACCAATGGAAGGCACTCCTTCGATACCTGCCTCAATCGCAGCGCTCATTGTTCCAGAATAAATGACATTTATGGAAGCATTGGACCCATGATTGATGCCTGAAACACAAAGATCGGGCTTGCGTTTCAATACTTCTTTGATGCCCAACTTCACACAATCTGCTGGGGTGCCAGAACACTCATATTCCATCACATCCTTTTCCGTCTCTTGAATTTTTCGAACATACAAGGTGGCATCCAATGTAATGGCATGTCCCTTGCCGCTCTGAGGACTGTCAGGAGCAACCACCACAACATCACCTAGCTCTTTCATAATGCCTACCAGCTTTCGAATTCCTGGTGCGCTAATGCCATCGTCATTTGTTACCAAAATCAAAGGCTTGTCTTTTTTCTGAATCATCGTTTGTCTGTTTGCTCTTCCAAGAGCAAATTTACTGATTTTAAATCGCTTTTTTGTCACAAAACGGATTCCTCTAAAAAAACAGCCCTCAAAACTTCAATCCCTTAAAATCAAAAGCGCTTGAAAGCTTATTTAACATTCTATAAAGAGAAAAAAGCAAGAAGGTTTCGTATTCTTGCAACGTCAAAGCGCGTTTCCTTTTGTGAAGTTTGCGTCCCTGCTACTCAATTAGAAAAAATGGCTGTATCTTTATAGACCATTTGAAAAAGATAAAAAAACATGTGTTTCTCGAAAACTCAAAAAAAATACAACACAAATATGAAAATTCCAAAGAGCGTCTTAATTTCAATCCCAATTCTTTGCATATCCCTAATATTACTTGGATTTTCATTTCAATCTACCCCACAAAAAGACAAAGTACTGATCGGTGTTTTGCGCTATATTTTGAAAAACTGGCATTACGAGCCCAAACAGTTCGACGATGCATTTTCAAAAGCAGTTTGCAAAGATTTTATTGATGAAATTGACCCTGTGAGACGGTATTTTACCAAAGAAGATATCCATGATTTTTTAAAATACGAAACACTTATTGACGATCAATTGAAAAGAGAAGACCTCTCTTTTTACAATTTGGTTGTGGAACGCTTTCAAACGCGTTTGATAGAATCTGAATCCTATTACAAAGAAATACTGAGCCATCAATTCAATTTCGATAAAAAAGAAACTATCCAAATTGATTATGAAAATTTAGAATTTGCAAAAAACAAGCAAGAACTATATGTATATTGGAGAAAACAAACCAAATTCAATACATTGAGCAAAATTGAAACCTTGCTTCAAATTGAAAAAGACAAAGCCATAGAAGACAGTACGTATGTTCAAAAAGCATTTGAAGCTTTAGAAGCTCAGGCCCGAGAAAAATCTTTGGAAAACCTTGATAGTTTCTACAAAAGAATCAAAGAATTGGACCATACAGACTGGTTTGCCACCTTCGTCAACAGCATCGCCGAAGAGTTTGATCCTCACACTACCTATTTTGCTCCAAAAATCAAGGAATTGTTCGACATCAACATGTCAGGAAAAATCGAAGGAATCGGAGCGCGTTTGCAACAAAAAAATGATTACACAAAAATTGTAGAGTTGATTTCTGGAGGTCCGGCATGGAAACAAGGGGATCTCGAAGTGGGGGATGTCATTTTAAAAGTAGCTCAAACCAACGAGGAAAGTGTTGACATTGTTGGTATGCGTCTAGACGATGCCATCAAATTGATCAAAGGAAAAAAAGGAACCCAAGTCACGCTTACCGTAAAAAAAGTTGACAATTCCATTCAAAAAATCCCAATCGTACGAGATGTCGTTGAATTAGAAGAAACCTTTGTCAAATCTAGTATTGTAGAAAAAGAAGGAAAAAAATACGGGGTCATCAATCTGCCCAAATTTTACATTGACTTTAACGATTTGGATGGTAGAAATTCAGGATCTGACATGGCACGCGAGATTCAAAACCTTAAAAACGAAAATATAGAAGGACTGTTGATTGACTTGAGAGACAACGGCGGGGGATCCTTACAAACAGCCATTGAAATTGGTGGTCTTTTTATTGAAAAAGGGCCGATCGTACAAGTAAAATACCGAGACAACGAACCTGTGGTAAAAAACGATTACGATCCCACAGTGCAATGGAACGGCCCACTGGTTATCTTGGTCAATGAACTCTCGGCTTCCGCCTCCGAAATTTTAGCTGCAGCGATGCAAGACTACAAAAGAGCGGTGATTATAGGAAGCAAACAAACTTACGGGAAAGGAACTGTCCAGAACGTTATCCCTCTCAACAAGTCCTACAACTATCCTGAAGATTTAGGAGCCATAAAATTGACGATTCAGAAGTTTTACAGAATCAATGGAGGCTCGACACAACTCGAAGGCGTGCGCTCTGATATTGCCATTCCTAGCAAATACAGTTATGTTGAAATTGGAGAAAGAGACCAACAAAATCCTTTGAAATGGGATAAAATTCCGAAAGCAAACTACGCTCCTATCAATTTTTATCAAAATTTTGACGAGGTTGTCGCCATCAGTAAAAATCGCATTGCGCAAAACCAAGAATTTCTCCTGATCGATAACTATGCGAAATGGCTCAAAGAAAGTCGAAATAAAAATTCTTTCTCTTTGAATTACAAAGACTATCTGAACGATCAGAAAAAACACGAAAAGCGTATTGAAGAATTCAAAGATGTCTTCAAACACAACTCGGATTTAGCATTCACCTCTCCGCTTCTAGAAATTGCTTTGACCAAAAAAGACACTGTATTGGCAAGCAAAAGAAAAGCTTGGCACGAAGACTTGTCCAAGGATATTTACATCGATGAAGCCATCCAAGTATTGAGCGAATTGAAAGTTTCACAAAACATGCTTCTGGTAAAGAAATAAAGTTTCATGAAAAGAAACACAAATTCACTGGCTGCGATAGCCTTGCAAAAATTCCTAAAAAACAAATTAGGCATGTATTCCTTTGGGTACATTTTGGTTTGTGGTTTCGTCGCCATCTTTTGTTACCTTATCGCACCCGACAATTCAAGCAATGCCAATCAAATGCATCTTGAAATTCACTCCAAACCACCCGGTTTTTCCGCAACCATATTAGAGATTCCGAGTTCTAAAAAAAGCACTTTTGTCGAACGTTTTTTATACGGCGAACAATACCCTCCCACTGAATTGCTGATCCACGATTGTAGAGTGGATTCAACCTTTGTAGAAGTGGTTTTGTTTGACCAGATCACTGCAAAAAAAATACCCCTTGATACGTTCCAAGGAAACCTTCAGAACTTTCTCAAAGAAAAAACTTATTTCTTCGGAACCGACCGCTATGGAAGAGATTTGCTAAGCCGAATTTTGATTGGAACGCGTATTTCTTTTTTTATTGGATTTATTGCCGTTTTCATCTCCCTTGTATTGGGCATCTTTATGGGTGCTTTGGCAGGATATTTTGGAGGAAAAATAGATGCATTCGTATCGTGGATCATCAACATTACTTGGTCCATTCCTACCCTTCTTTTAGTGATTGCGATCACATTGACCTTGGGCAAAGGAATTTGGCAAGTATTCATTGCCGTTGGCTTGACCATGTGGGTGGAAGTTGCAAGAGTGGTCCGCGGACAAATCCTAAGTGTTAAAAAAACAGCCTACGTTGAAGCTGCTCAAGTTTTAGGATTTTCAAACATGCGAATCATCTTTCAGCATATTTTACCCAATATCATGGCCCCAATCATTGTGATTTCTGCAGCCAATTTTGCGGCCTCTATTTTAATTGAAAGCGGCCTGAGCTTTTTAGGAATTGGCGCACAACCTCCGATACCATCCTGGGGAGGCATTATCAAAGATCACTTCAATTACGTTGTTTTAGGAAGGCCTTATCTCGCTCTTATTCCTGGAACCGCAATTTTATCGCTCGTCATGGCTTTTATGCTTACAGGAAATGCCTTAAGAGACAGTTTGGATGTCAAAAGCAATTCGTAACACCACCATGCACTAGGGATTCTCGGTCAGGTGCAGAAATTTTCATTCGATCTGAGAGTTATCAACAATCACATGCTTACAAATTATTTTTGAGGCTCTTTTTTTTTAAAAAAACATTCCTATATTGACTTGCAAACCAAGTAATGTTGGATTTACATATGAATTGTAATTTGCAGTTCTCAACAACATACCCTTCAATATTTTAGACCAATATGACGAAAAAAACGAAAAAAATATTTGTCCTTGACACTTCTGTTTTGCTCTTTGACCACAACGCCATCAATTGTTTTGAAAACAATGATATTGTCATTCCTATTACAGTATTAGAAGAATTAGACAATTTTAAAATCGGAAATGAAACAAAAAATTTCGAAGCCCGAGCGATCATTCGGTTTTTGGATAAAATGTCTGAGCAAGGTGGGTTAAATGAATGGATTTCACTGGGAAAAAATAGAGGAAAACTAAAAATTGTCATGCTCAAAGAGCCTTTGAAATTGGATGCAGAATTGGTTTATGGCAAAGACAAAAACGATCACAAAATCATCAATGTTGCGCTGGCAACTCAGGAAAAAAGCCCCAAAACAAAAACCATTTTAGTCACCAAAGACATCAATCTGAGAATCAAATCCAAAGCAATCGGTTTGGACGCTGAAGACTATTTGACAGGAAAAGTACAAAACATCCAAAACATTTCTGAAAGCATTGTTCATTTAGACGGCATTGATTCCGAAGCCATTCAAAAACTTTACAAGCACCAAGCCATTGATGAAAACGGACTCTTAAAAGAATCCAAAATAAACAACGAATATTACATCTTGAACAAAACCTCCAATTCCGTGTTGGCAAGGTACAACGGGGTAAATAAAAAAATTGAATTGGTAGAAAAAAGCTATGCCTACGGCATTAAACCAAAGAACTCAGAACAAACATTTGCGCTGAATGCTTTGCTCAATCCAGACATCAAGCTCGTTGCACTTCAAGGAGTTGCCGGAACAGGAAAAACTTTGTTGGCATTGGCAGCAGCCTTGGAACAAAAGCGATTGTACGATCAAATCATATTGGCGCGCCCCATCATTCCATTGAGCAATCGAGACATTGGCTTTCTTCCAGGAGGTGCAGAAGACAAAATTTCTCCCTACATGCAACCGCTTTGGGACAATTTGAAATTTATAAAATCTCAATTCCGGGAGAACGAACGAAAGAAAAAAGCTTTGGACGACATGGAAGAAAGTGGGTTCCTTTCCTTGACAGCACTTGCCTTTATTCGAGGCCGTAGTTTGAGCCACACCATTTTCATCATCGACGAAGCCCAAAATTTAACACCACACGAAATAAAAACAGTGATCACTCGAGCCGGAGAAGGAACCAAAATTATATTTACCGGAGATATCCATCAAATTGACACTCCTTACATGGACGAACAAAGCAATGGATTGTCTTACCTCATTGACAAGCTAAAAGGACAAAATTTATTCGCACATATCAAGCTCGAAAAAGGAGAGCGATCGCCACTTGCGAACCTTGCAAACGAGCTTTTGTAAACTATAAAAATGTTTTCAACAATTGCCTTTGCATTGTTCAAAACATTTCTTTGTATGCAACAGGATTTGCTCTATATTTGTTTTGTTGCGTCTTTGCTTTGGCCTTTTTTATATCCAGAATAACGAATTCAATCAGAGGAATCAATCCATAAAAAATAAAAAAAAAATAGAATGAAATTTATTGTATCAAGCTCTCAATTGTTGAGACAACTTCAAACGTTAGGAGGCGTTATAAACAACAACAATACTTTGCCCATTTTAGACAACTTTTTGTTTGAACTAAACAAAAATGACCTGAAAATTTCGGCGTCTGATTTGGAAACAACAATCACAAGTACCATAGATGTAGAATCGGAATCTACCGGAAGTGTAGCGATTTCTGCACGTTTGCTGTTGGACACGCTGAAAACCTTTCCAAACCAACCTCTTACATTCAAAACAGAAGAGAACAGTACCATAGAAATCAGCTCTGAGCAAGGGAAATACGACATGGCCTATTTTGACGGAGAGGAATTCCCAAAAAGCATTGCGCTTGATGCACCGAGTGCGACTGTCATTCCAGCCACTGTGTTAGAAGCGGCGATTTCAAAAACGATTTTTGCTACTGGGAACGACGATTTGCGTCCTGTGATGAGCGGTGTGTTTTTTCAATTCAGCTCCGACAATTTGACTTTTGTAGCTACAGACGCACACAAATTGGTGAAATACACAAGAACAGATGTTCAAGCCAATGAAACTGCCGAGTTTATCATGCCAAAAAAACCTTTGAACTTGCTGAAAGGAATTTTAGGATCCAGTGATACGGACGTGACGATTGAATACAACAATACCAACGCTAAATTTGTCTTTGACAATGTCGTTCTTATCTGTCGATTGATTGACGGGAAATACCCGAATTACGATGCGGTAATCCCGAAAGAAAACCCAAATAAACTGACCGTAAATCGAGCTTCCTTCTTAAATTCTACAAAACGTGTGTCTATTTTCTCTAGCAAAACAACACATCAAATCCGATTGAAAATGGCAGGAACTGAATTGAACATTTCTGCTGAAGACATCGATTACTCAAACAAAGCCGACGAACGTTTGAACTGCGATTACCAGGGAGACGATATGCAAATTGGCTTCAATTCGCGCTTTTTAACCGAAATGTTGAGCAACTTAACTTCTGAAGACGTATTGATAGAAATGTCTTTGCCGAACAGAGCTGGGATCTTAACACCCGTAGACGGAACAGAACAAGGAGAGCAGATCACCATGCTTGTCATGCCCGTGATGCTCAATAGCTAATTGGTCAATGCCCAGAAAAAATCCATCACAAAAAGAGCACTTTTTTCTGGGCTCCTTTTCGCAAAAAAGATACTTACAAGACAAATAGAACCCTTGAGCAAGCTACCCATTACTCCCTGCCTACAGCATTGTTCAACAGCAACAAGTCCTTGATTTTGGTCACACTGCAAGGTGCAGCTATTTCACAGAAAATTGGTTTTCCAAGCTGTCAAAAAACAACCCCAGGAAAGGTATCTTTTCGAAATGCGAACCTAAGAAAAGAGCCATTGAGTCGTCGGTCAAACAAAAAACAAAAACAAGGATAGAAGAGAGGCTTTTTTCACTTTTTTTTTTAACTTGGACGTTGATAGCACAAAGCTTTTTTAGAACCGTCTTTTTACATCTATAATTAAACATAAAACAAAATGAAAGATCAAACATTTACAGCAAATTTGAAAAAAGATTTCCCAGCAAGTATTGTTGTGTTTTTTGTGGCACTTCCCCTCTGTTTGGGAATCGCACTGGCTAGTGGGGCTCCCTTATTTTCAGGATTGATTGCGGGAATTATTGGCGGTATTGTCGTTGGAGCATTGAGTGGGTCAAAAATTGGAGTTAGTGGTCCTGCTGCAGGACTCGCCGCCATTGTGTTGACTGCAATAGGATCGCTTGGAGGATACGAAAATTTCTTGCTAGCTGTTGTCATTGCCGGCGCAATACAAATTGTTCTCGGATTTCTCAAAGCCGGTATCATCGGATATTACTTCCCTTCTTCCGTAATCAAAGGAATGCTTACCGGAATTGGAATTATCATCATCCTAAAACAAATTCCTCACCTGTTTGGATACGATGCTGATCCCGAAGGTGATTTCGCCTTTTTTCAAGTAGATGGAAACAATACCTTTTCAGAAATTTTGAATACCATCAACTACATCAAACCAGGGTCTGCATTGATTGGATTCCTTGGACTGGGCGTTTTAATTCTTTGGGACAAAGTGCTTTCTAAAAAAGGAAAAATATTTCAACTCATACAAGGGCCACTCGTTACCGTATTGCTCGGTATCGCATTTTTTGTACTCACAGAAAACAACAAATTCTGGGGCATTTCAGCATCTCACCTCGTAAGTGTGCCAATTCCTGACAGTTTTGACTCTTTTCTCGGGCAGTTTAGCTTTCCGAATTTCAATGCTATTTTTTCAGCAGATATATGGGTTGTCGCTTTTACCATTGCTTTGGTTGCAAGTTTAGAAACCTTGCTTTGCGTGGAAGCTACAGACAAATTGGATCCGGATAAAAACGTGACTCCAACGAACAGAGAATTGCTGGCGCAAGGTGTTGGAAACATGCTTTCTGGATTGATTGGAGGATTGCCTGTGACACAAGTAATTGTGCGAAGCTCGGCCAACATCCAATCTGGTGGAAAGACCAAATCATCTGCCATCATACATGGCTTTTTACTGTTGATCTCAGTCATCACCATACCCACTCTTTTGAATAAGATACCGCTCGCTGTATTGGCTGCGATTCTTTTGGTTGTCGGGTACAAATTAGCAAAACCCGCCTTGTTCAAAACCATGTACAATCTTGGATGGAAGCAATTTCTTCCCTTTATTGTAACCATTCTGGGAATTGTTTTTACCGACCTTTTGGTTGGCATATCCCTTGGTCTTGGAGTCGGAATTATTGTCGTATTATTGAAGAATTACCAGAATTCACATTTCCTGCATATTGAAGACAAAAGCAACGGAAAAACAAAAGTGAAGATGACACTCTCAGAAGAAGTAACTTTTATCAACAAAGGAGCCATCCTTAAAGAACTCGACAACTTGGACGAAGATTCTATACTTGAGCTCGATGTTCGAAATACCAAATACTTGGACAACGATATCATTGAAATTCTGGACGATTTCAAACACAAAGCAGAAATCAGAAACATCACAGTAAAACTTGTCTCTGAAAGAGGAACCGTAGAAAACCCGAACAGTTATATCGATTTCTTCAACTTAAGAGCCAAGACAACAAACGCTGCTAATCACTAAATTATAGCCATATGAATGCACAAACACAAGAATCTCAAGCACAAATTACCCCACAAAAAGCACATCAAATGCTTGTCGAAGGGAACCAACGATTTGTTGCAAACAAAAGAGCCTCGCGAAATTTGAACCAACAAATCCTCGACACCAGTGAAGGGCAATATCCTTTTGCTGCAATACTGAGCTGCATCGACTCACGAGTACCCGCAGAAATAGTATTTGATCAAGGAATAGGCGACATCTTTAGCGCACGAGTTGCGGGGAATATTGTCAACGAAGACATTCTAGGGTCGCTAGAGTATTCTTGCAAGGTTGCAGGATCAAAGTTGATTGTTGTTTTAGGACATACCAAATGCGGGGCAGTTACGGCGGCATGCAAACAAGTAGAACTCGGAAACATTACTGCTTTGCTCCGTAAAATTCAACCTGCTGTTGCAAAAGTGAACAAAGAAGTCACACCCGAATCTATCGAAGAAACCTCCCGAGTAAATGTAGCCTTGTCCATTGAAAACATTCGGAAAGAGAGTCCAATTTTAGCCGAAATGGAAACAAACGGAGACATCAAAATCGTAGGAGCTGTTTATCACGTAGCTACCGGACACGTGGATTTCATCTAAAGGATCCTCTACCTTAAAAATAAAAAAAACAGGTTTTTACAAACCTGTTTTTTTTTATCTCTTATTTGACCTCTGCGAGGAAAGAAGTACAGGACGGTAAACCTTATGCAAAATCCTTGTTGTAAAATCCTCCTTTGTTTTCTGTTCGTTTCAAAGAAAACTCGCAAATCAAATAAGCTGTTGTAATCAAATTCCTCAATTCACATAATTCCGGAGAAACAATCGATTCTTTGTACAATTCTTCTGTTTCCTCATAAATCAAACGCAAGCGTTTCTCTGCACTGAGCAAACGTCTTTTGGAACGCACGATGCCTACATAATCACTCATGATTTTTTGGACAGAAGCACGACCGTGCGTGACCAATATATTTTCTTTATTTTGCGAAGTATTCGTTGCATCCCACTGAGGCACCTCCTCGTTGAATGAAAGAGAATCTATTACCGAAATACTGCTCAAGTAGCTCCGTTGCGAGTACACCAAAGCCTCTAGCAATGAATTTGATGCCAAACGATTGGCACCATGTAGGCCCGTAGAAGAGCATTCTCCACAAGCGTATAAATTTTGAATGGTGGTTTTTCCATCCATATTCACCTTTACCCCACCACAAATATAATGGGCAGCTGTCACTACTGGAATCCATTTTTTTCGAATGTCAATCCCAAGTGATTTGCATTTCTTTAAAATGTTGGGGAAATGTTTTTTGAATTTTTTATACTCGAGCTGTGTACAATCTAAGAACACGTAATCGTCACCGCTCATTTTCATTTCCGTGTCAATGGCTCTGGCAACAATGTCTCGGGAAGCCAATTCTTCGCGAGGATCGTATTTGCGCATAAAAAACGCTCCTTTTGCAGTTCTCAAACGAGCTCCGAAACCTCTCACCGCCTCCGAAATCAAGAATGCAGGAGACTCCTGTGGCATTTGATACAAAGCTGTTGGATGAAATTGAATGAATTCCATATCTTCAATGGCTGCTTTGGCTCGGTAGGCCATGCCCACTCCATCGCCCGTTGCAATCAACGGATTGGTTGTTGTAGTATACACTTGACCACTTCCTCCAGACGCCATCAAAGTTATCTTGGAAATGATGGTTTTTACACAATTGTTTTTCGCATCCAAGACGTAAGCTCCGAAACAAGTAACATCGGATTCTTTGTCTTTTTTCTGTGTTTTTGTATGGTGCTCTGTGATAAAATCGATGGCATAATGCTGTTCCAAAACCTGAATGTTTGGCGCCTTTTCTACCATCAACAACAGCGCTCTTTCAATTTCGTAACCCGTGATGTCTTTGTGGTGTAAAATACGGTTTTGTGAATGACCTCCTTCTTTCCCAAGATCAAATTCACCGGTGTTGTTTTCGTCAAATTTCACTCCCCAATCAATCAGTTCTTGCAAACGTGCAGGGCCCTCCTCTACCACCATGCGAACCACTTCTTCATTGCACAAGCCATCACCCGCAATCAAGGTATCCTCAATGTGTTGTTCAAAGGAATCTATGTTTCTATCGTGCACCGTAGCAATGCCTCCTTGTGCATATTTTGTGTTGGACTCGTCTTTATCGCCTTTGGTTACCACCACGACGCTGTGTTCTTTGTTGTGGTACGCCACACGCAAAGCATACGTAAGGCCTGCGATGCCGGAACCAATAATGAGGTAATCTGCTTGCATGATTTCTATTTCGATAATTCCAACATTTTTTCAATCGGCAACAAGGCTCTGGTTGCCAAATTTTCCGAGATTTCAATATCTGGCAATTCAAATTTCATACAGGTGTACAACTTTTTCATCGTATTCAACTTCATGTAAGCACACTCACTGCAAGCACACGTATTGTCTTCTTCCGCAGGTGCTGCAATCAATGTTTTTTCCGGAACCTGTTTGATCATTTCGTGCAAGATGCCCGCTTCCGTTGCTACGATGAACTTTTGCTTTTTACTTTCTCTTGCATAACGCAACAATCCCGCTGTAGAACCAATATACGAAGCTGTCTTCAAAATGTGTGCGGGCGACTCAGGGTGCGCAATAATTTCCGCATCCGGATGCTCTTTGTGTGCGACTAACAATTTTTCAATTGAAAATGCTTCGTGCACCATACAAGCACCGTCCCATAGTAGCATGTTACGGCCGGTTTCTTTGTTCAAATAATCGCCTAAGTTTTTGTCCGGCGCAAAAATAATTTTTTGCTCTTTCGGAAAAGAATTGATGATTTTTACCGCATTGGAAGAAGTGCAAACCACATCGCTCAGGGTTTTGATCTCTGCAGAACAATTGATATACGTCACCACTTTGTGGTCAGGATGTGCAGCAACAAATGCTTTGAAATCTGCGGGTGGACAAGAATCTGCCAACGAACAACCTGCCTTCAAATCGGGCAACAATACTTTTTTCTTCGGGTTTAAAATTTTTGCAGTCTCCGCCATAAAATGCACGCCTGCAAACACGATGATATCCGCATCTGTTTTTGCCGCCTCTTGCGCGAGTGCTAAGCTATCTCCAACAAAGTCTGCAATATCTTGAATGGCCTCCTCTTGGTAATAATGTGCCAAGATCACGGCGTTTTTTTCTTTTTTTAGCTTGTTGATTTCAGCGACATAATCCATTTTTTCTGGCGTATTCACCTCTAAAAAACCTTTTGAAAAAAGACCTGTTTTTGCTTGTTCAATTGTACTCATATCCTGTCGTAATAGCTCTAAGTTAAGAAAAAACTTGTGCAATTAAAAATCACACAAGCTTCTTGAAATCATTTCAGTAAGTCAAATTCTTATTCTCTTACTTTGTACGTCCATCCAAACGGATCTTCCGAATTTTTTGTTTGGATACTTGTTATTTTATCTTTGAAAAACGAAGCATAGCTCGTTTCCAACGTAGGCAGCTCGTAATCCTGTCCTTTGAAACTGAATCCTAAAATAGGATTGACAACGGCGGCGGTTCCCGCCCCAAACATCTCCAATAAAGTTCCATTTTTTGCGGCCTCTTCTATTTCGTGTACAGATATCGTTCGCACTTCACAAGCAATCCCTTCGGACGCGGCAAGTTTCAGAATGCTCTTTCGTGTTACCCCATCCAAAATCCTATCTGATGTAGGCGCTGTTACCAACTTGTCACCGATTCTAAAAAAGACGTTCATCGTACCTGCTTCTTCTAAATT
>Ga0233438_10000661_pt1 | contig 42423 bp, 67 predicted proteins | sample SI_123_September_FD_182720 | JGI IMG/M metagenome (GOLD analysis project Ga0233438, IMG submission 182720) | Seawater microbial communities from Saanich Inlet, British Columbia, Canada - SI_123_September2016_10_MG | ecosystem: Environmental > Aquatic > Marine > Inlet | place: Canada: British...
TCAAGGTGTCGGTATGTAAACTGGTTGCATTATTCCACCGCCTGGTCCGTCATCATCATCAGCATCTTCTTTAAGTACTGAATGAATTATAAAAGCACCCAACAAAAAGGTTGCTAATAACATCATCACCATAGTCCCGGAATTAAATCTCCGGTAAGGGCATAGGATCCCATTGCGGCAATGACTCCGATCATTGCTGCCCAACCATTAATACGTTCTGCTCTTTCGTTCATTGTTCTTGCTCCTGTGTTTTGTTGTAAATAATGACTCTACTATTTTCATGTGTGAATACTAGTTCATCATCATGTGCCCAGCAGAGTTCTTCGTATAGGGCATTTAACCTCTCCATGTCATCATAGAGTTGATTTGGATCAGGCATTTATGTTAGTAACTGGTTCGTATGGATGTTGAGGTTTGTGTTCTCTATCCATAGGTTGAGATTTACTAAGGTCTCTTCTGGATTGATTCTTAATAACAATAAAAGCATCTTTATTGTACTTACGAGTACCAATGGGTGTTTGCCACTTCTTGTTGTACTCTTCACCTACATCAATACCAGACACTTGAGTTCCTGCCATTTCGACAGAAATTTCATCTCCTTCTTCCCACCCGTATTTTTGGGCAAGAGAAGAAACTTGTTCATAAACAGATGGAGTATTCATTACTCGATCTTCTGGTTCAAGGCTTCCATGCATCAGTAGAGGTTCTCTTCTTGTTCAGTTTGAATTATAACATCAGAAGTTGGATATGCAACACAAGTGAGTACAAATCCTTGTTCAATTTGATCATCATCTAAAAATGATTGATCACTTTGATCTACCGTGCCAGATACAATCTTACCTGCACATGATGAACATGCACCAGCACGGCAAGAGTAGTTCATGTCAACACCACCCTCCTCGGCAGCATCAAGAAGATATTGATCATCTTGGCATGTGACAGTTGTTTCTGCACCATCAGAAGTACGGAAAGTAACGTTAAAGTCCATTAGTAAGTTTCAGATAAGTTTTGTATGGAGTATGCCAACAACACAAGGAAGGCAACACTAGTTATTGTAAACAAGATTTGATACATTGTCAAGTTCTCAGAAACCGAAAAGTCCGAAAAAGAACACACTACCAGTCGTAGCATAAGAAACCAGGGCAAAAGCAAATCCAATCATTGCTGTGCGACCATTGAGTTTCTCTGCACGTTCTGCGTATGACTCATGGCCGTAACGTTCTGCGTCAGTCTTAGAAATATACATTTGTGGTTCAGTTGCGTACATGTTTGTACGTCCACCATCTTCAGTTGTTACAGTCATTTTACACTCCTTAATGTTTCTTTACATAGTATATAGCAAAAGGCAGGGTTTGTCAAGACCTTTCTGGTATTACTTAATTCACCTCTGTCAAAATGCCCATGAAATTGATTAACCATTAAAAAGGGAGTGCGACAGCACTCCCAGTATAGCATCTAGATGTTTACTTGATTAAATCAGAAGCTGTACTTCAGACCCAACTTGGTGCCATAACCGCGATCGATGTCGCTGTCGCCACTACCAACGAAGGAGACTTCACCATATGCGCCAAGAGCATCGGTCAGTGCAAGACCCAGACCAGCTTTACCGGAAGGAACGGTGTCGCTCTCGCCGCCATCAGGAGACACAACGGTAGCGCCGCCTTGGACGTAGTACGAAGAAGACTCACCGAGTTCGCCTTCGTAACCTACGTGAAGGTCCGTGGCAGTTCCATTGTAGCTGGATCCAGTGAAACCGGAGTTGGCTTCTACGTTAACGTAGGGACCTGCAAGGGCAGCACCAGCAGAAACGGAAAGTGCAGCAGTTGCTGCGAATACAGATTTGATCATTTGTTAATACCTCGTAATTTTTACTTGCGGAATTTCACCCGCAGATGAAGGGGGAGTTCGACGTTCCCCGCATTTTTATTATAACATAACCAGGCAGCGAGTAATTGAGGCGTTCAGGTTTGTTACAGTTCGTGAAGCAAGTGCCTCCCGAACACTTATTTATAATAACAGAAGATTAAAACTTTGTCAAGGGGTTCCTTTCTTCTCTATTCGGTATGCCCTACCTTGATCATCAAAACCATCAATATCAATGTAATTAGGTTCACCAGTAAAATTATCTACTGGCGAAACGAGAAGATAGGGACCTGGAATTCTATCATCATTGGGATGATAAGTTCTAAAGTTAGTTGGGTGAAAATGAATTGTAACTACTTTCTTTCCAGGATTTCTGCATGTGTATCCAAGTTCTCTCATGTGATAAGTGATCTTATTATCACAACCAGGTTTACCCATTGTATAATTCATCTTTTCAGATACTGCAATCGGTGCCTTAAAAATCCAAGAGTCTTGTGATGCTGGATTTTCGTAAGGTTCAATCTCCCAGTTCTTTCCATCACCAGTAGAAATTTCCCAACGACTTAATGCATAAAACTGTTTTATCATATCAAGACTCTTGAAGAATCGAAGAGTATCATCAAAGATAATATCTGCATTTGCAACTACACAGATTTGATCTTTTAGATTATCATTACAAAAATCAAAAAGATCTTTATAAGTTGGTCTATCTTTTCTTACTATTCTATGAATTTTAGGAGAATCAAAATTGAGTTCAGAATCATCTTCCATGAAAAGATATACATTATCAATCAAATCATTAGCAAGATTTTGATGGAGGCAATATAGATACTCTCCGTTTCTCATATGATTATGAGAGTTAAAATATTCAATAATTAGATTCATTGTTCGGAGATCCAATCCATTAAGTTTACTTTTGGTTCCCAACCAAATGTTCTTTTTAATTTATTATTATTTGCAAGAGTCACTCTAGACTCACCAATTCTTGAGGGAATATTGACTTGATTATCAGAAATTGCATCGGCAATCTCATTGATAGAATAATTTACACTGTTGCCAACATTATACAATTGTCCGTAGTTCATATCATGAACATTTTTTATTGCCGCAAGAACGTTGGCAGATACGACATCAGATACATGTGTAAAGTCCCTACGCTGCTCTCCATCACCAACAATCGTAAGTGGTTCTCCTGCGTCACGTTGACGTAAGAAGATACCAATTACAGGAGCATACTGTCCTTTGAGAGGTTGTCTTTCACCGTAAACATTAAAGTATCTGAAGAAAATAGTCTTTACGCCAAAAAGATCATTATACATTTTACAAAGTTTTTCACCAGCAACCTTCGATACTGAATAAGGATTTAAACAGTCATCATTCTGAAGTTCATCATTGGGTGGTTCATTAAATCCATAACCCGATGAAGTAGAAGAATAGATTACTTTCTTTACACCTGCCTCACGGGCACACTGAAGAACAGTAACCGTACCTACACAGTTTACACTGACTGCCTCAATAGGATTTAAGATAGCAGGTTGAATTCTAGATTCGGCAGCAAGATGAAACACATAATCTATATTAGTCATTGAGTTTTTCAATAACTTATAATCTCTAATGTCACCTTTTATATTGTAAGATTTAGGATTCCTATAAAAATCTTCATTGGATTCTGCACTCTCATTATCATAGCAGACAACTTCATGGCCCATTTCTAGAAGTTTATCTACAATGTGAGATCCTATAAATCCTGCACCGCCTGTTACTAATGATTTCATAATTCAGATTTAGAAAAAATAACATCAACTTGAAATAAATCACCTTTCTTTAAATTATCAGTATCTTCATCCATCCAGATATTTTCACCAATAATCTCATGATTAGTAAATCCAATACTACTCATGTATTCAAGCACTTCATCAAACAAAGGAGATCCTTCATTATATTGCAAAATTGAAACTTCCATTATTATGTAAGAAGCTTTTTGAATAGTATTCAATCCACCTCTAATAATATCTAATTCAGATCCTTGAGTGTCTATCTTAATGAGATCAAAAGTTTTTTCGACTTCTTCAATAACTTCATCCAGTGTATATGTATTCCTCTTAACTTTTATACTATCATTATAATATTTGGTATTTTCTTTTAAGTAAGAAGTCCCAGTACACGTAGGATTTTTTGGATTCAAATGTAGAGTAACCTCTTTATTAGAATCACTCAAAAGAACAATGCAGTGAGGAAATGGCAAATTTTCTAGATACTCATCACAATTTTCATTTCCCTCTAACATTAGAGAGTCTACATTTTTCCATAGTTTTTTACAAAACATAGAAAAGTTACCATGATGAGCTCCAATATCTAATAGAGTATTAGGAGTATATTTTTTGGATAGATTGATTAAATAATTTTCAACATTCATAAGTAAACTTCCTTAAATTTTTGACAGACTTTTTCTGGAGTATAATCTTGATAGCAATTCCATTCCAAAGAATTTATTTCCGTCTTATCTAAATTCTTGAGGATGTGTAGAATTTCCGAATAGTTTTCGTAATAAATTCCTTTTTCATCCAGTGTATCTATATGATTTCTTTCCGGAGATTTTTCGTAAGTAATAACAGGTTTATTTCTAATTGAAAACTCAGCACAAGACAATCCAAATGATTCACCAATATACCTAGCATGAAGCATAGCATCACATGTATTGATAAACTTCACTTTAGTATTCATATCAGAAGTACCAGACAAGTATATCACCCTCTCATGTTCAATGAAAGATTCTGTGAACTGAAAAACAAACCAAATATCAGATCTTTCAGTGAGAACTTGTTGTATTGCTTGCTTTACAAAAGGCAAATCGAAAGTTTCCCATCCACCATTTCTACCAAGCACTAGTGCTTCTTTAGGAATAGATAACTCTTCTCTCATATCTTCCTCAACCTCAGGAAGATATACCATATAAGGAACATAAGGAATTTTATAGTCAGTTATCTTTGATAACCACTTCGATCCCATAGCATAGATGTCACCATGAACCCAGTCAGAAGTCCAGTTTCCTGATATTGCATTGACAAGATTTTTACTAACTGAAGATATAACTCCATCTGGAGCTCCACCCTTTTCCATTAAAAAATAATCACATTCATTTTTATCCAAAATAGGATCTATTTCACTGACAGTATCATAAGAAAAAACTGAAAACTCTTTTTCAAATTTTTTCAAAGCATCGACACTATTAGCAGGATGAGTGGAGGGATACATGATAATTGGATCGACACCAAGATAATGTCTGGTCCAATATGCCCAATCATAAATTGCTACTGTTGTTCCTCTCAGGGAGAGTGAATTATCATGAAATGCTATTTTCATTTTATTATAATAGAATTTACTAGTTTATTTCTAATTTCTGGATTATCCCAACTAATATTATATTGACTAAGATGATATTTTACCAAACCTTCTCCAACAAATTGTTTCCAACCATCTTGCCTGTACTTTTTAAAATTATTATATAGTGACGAATAAATATCCATATTTTTTGATGAAGAAATTGCTAGATCACTATTTGGAGAATCTCTCATGGCATAACAATTTACATAATCCATAGACAAATTATACAAATCAATATCAAATTTAATTATGTCAACATCAAATCTACATCTAATAACAATATCATACGAAAAATTATTTTCTCTTTCGTATTGCATTTTCAATTGATTAGTTCTTTGTATGGAAAAAAACATACTATGAACATTAGATGGTCTTGCTAGTTCATAATTAACATCATTAAAAGGATTGAAAATAATTTGAGGTTCATACAAAAACACTACTGGATTATAAAATTTTTTAATTAAATCTACAGTATCTTCTCTCCAGTGATATGTTCTACCATATGATAATGTTGTAGGTAATTCCATTTTTTTATTTGACATGGAATTGTCCCACCAGGTATGCACAAAAACGTCTGGTGAATATTTTTGTAAAATATTTTTATCAATTTTTGCATAACCCTCTTCAAGATATCTTGGTTGTCCGGAAATGCAGAGTGCTACTTTCATTTTAAATTACTAACATAATCACTACAAACAGCATAACAATTAGTTAGTTTTAATATATCCCAACTAATATCACATTCTTCTGGCATAACAACGACTGTTGATGGAGTATAAGTTTTTCCAGGATAAGACCATATATATCCATGACTAGTCATAGTGTAATCATCATTTTGATGCCAAAAATAATTGAAATTTGTTCTAGTCATAAAATCCAATGTATCGATGTCTTTACAATGAATCCAAAGATATTGAGACCTTTTTGCCAATTCAAAAAATGAAATGACATTTTTTGGTTTATCATGTCCTAACCAGAACGTTTGAGATACTACATCGTATCTTAAATCAATTTCTACATCATAACCATTTTCTATACATTTGTCAATCTGCCCAATAGTATTTTCATCGTCTACATTAGGTCCGTTCATATTACCACGATGTGCAATGAGTTTCATGCCGGATACTTATCCGAAGGAATAGATGGCCATCTTATAATAATTAATTCAGAATCTGCAAGGAACTCAACATTAGAAATTTCATTCGGTTCATAAATCCACATATCTCCTGCCTTGAGATGCTTACCAGAAACCATAAGTTCTCCTGATACAATATAGTTCAACTCATTAGTGACTTTATGAAAGTGTGGGAATGTCTCACAACCCTTCTCATGTTTATGATGAGCAACTTCAAAAAATGGATTTTTAAAAAGGGATGGATTGAAGTCTCCTACAAACCATCCTGCTTTGAAGTCTGAGATATTTGCTTCTATCACTTCTCTAACTCCTGGATACGGATTTGATGCCTACCACCATCAAAAGTATTACTAAAGCAGGTTTCAATGTACCTACAAAGAACATCGTAATCAACATCCTTGGCAGGGATAGAAAAGAAGTTGGCACAGTTGTGACGGATAGACATCTCCATAGCAAAGTTATCATAGATTAGTGCTGACCTGATACCCTTATACTTGTTGGCACAAATATTCACACCTTGACCAGTGCGACAGAAACCAAATCCATAATCACAATCACGCTCACCAATAGACTTAACTGCCTGAGCAATGTAATCACGATAATCACAATCCTTATTCAGGATAGTTCCAAAGTCAATAAACTCTAGGTTATATTTGGTTAAAACTTTTTTAAATGTTTCTTTTGCCTCGAACCCAGAATGATCAGAACAAATGGCAATAGGTTTATCACCAATACGACGAGTGACATTATCTTTATAGAAGTGAAATTCGTCAGGAGTTCCAAAGACATGCATCTTATCCACAGGTTCAGTCAAAATCTTTTTACCATCCTCAATGAGAAGATTGTAAAGGGGTGAAATATAAAACTCATTTTTAGTTCTCAAATCCCGTTCAATCATCTCTCTGGCATACTTACAAAAATCAGATCCTTTCTTGAATCCATAAATTCCCACACATGCATTATTACTGATTGCTTTCTTCTCAGCAGTCTCTACTACATATCCATTTCCATCAACCTTAGCATAACTGTAGTTTGATGAGTTAGATTTAAAGGTTAGTAGTAATCCATCACCATCCAAATCATTAATTGTATGTGGATTAAATACTGGTCTGAATTCAATATCCAGAGTATGAATGACTAATGGTGCATCATTATCAATATACTCTTCAGCATATAAACAACTACATACAGATCCGTCAGTAAGTTTATCTAGAACTACAATTTTTATATCATCACCAAACTTCTTACGAAGAAGTTCATCCATGTGAAAATTATAAACAGTCTCATCTCTAACTACAAAAATAAGATTGCATCCCTCATAGTCTAGGCAATCCAGAGAGATATCAATAAGATGTCTATCTTTAATATTGATCAATTGTTTTGGGACTTTAAATCCTTCTTTGATAAATCGACTTCCCAATCCTGCCATGGGAATAAGAATATTTGGTTTCATATATACTTGCCAATAATTTCAGTCGTTGTTAAATGTGAAAATTCAATCCACTCGTGGATGTCACCCTCGTTCCCTAATAATTTATATAAGAAGCAAGAGGCAAATATATCACCAGCACCAAGAACATTTACGTCTTTCAACATCAAGTCTTCTGGTAGTTTGTAAAAGAACTCTTTCTCTCCGTTAGACACCACACTTCCAGATGCACTATGAAGAATTACCCAACCTCTTGTAACAGAAGCAAGATATGAAAGATCACAATCTATGTCTTCATCAGAGATAAACAAGTAATCAACATAGTTTAGAAGATCTTTATTTACACTATTGCTAATACTTTTACCTGGACAAATATCAGCAGTGATAATACCACCCAAACCAGGAATAAAATCATGACGAGTCATTTCATTCAAGTAAATTAAGTGGTTGATTTTAGAATCAATCATCTTGACCGGATGTTGAACAAGACTCAGATTCACCTTTGAATATCTTTTTGCCGCAGGTTTATCGACATAGATAAGAGCCTGTCCCACATCAATGGGAGACAGACCAATATCAATTGTTGGATCAATCTCAAGTAATGCCTTCCAGACATTTGCCATTGATCCTAGAGTTTTCTTTTCAGTATCACCATCAGTAATGGTATCAATAGTTAGATGTCCGTAAAGAGCAATGTCCTTCATTAAAATTTTTCCTTCAAGTCAAGTTCATAGATCTTGTCTATCACTTTATCATAAGAGAAGCAGGGAAGCAACCCATCTATTTCAAATGTATCAAAAAGAGTCATAATTACATTTTCACCACCCCTGACCGGTAGAACTTTTGCCGTTTGTTTGACAATCCTTGGGGAATCTAACATGCAAACAGGATATCTAACCTTCTTCATGATACCAATGTCAAAGAGATCGTCACCAACATAAGCAGTTTCTTTCTCTGTGCAATCATACTGCTTCAGTATATCATCAAGATAATTTGCTTTATCACTATGGAATCCTGATCCACGATTAGCAATAACATGCAAGTTCCTATTCTCAAGGATACTGACATTATATGGATCGCCAGTCAAAAATACAACATTAACTCCGATTGCACGGAATCGTTTAATTGCAGTCCAGTCCTTATCACAAAAAGTTTTAAGTTTAACTGTTCCTTCACGGTCATAATATTTGATGCCATCAGTCATGACACCATCAACGTCAAGAATTAAAAGTTTAATTTTCATATTAATCAAAAGCAAAAGATCTGTAATTAGCTCTATACGCCAATTCTGTGGTTATATTTGGTGCGGATAAGTTAGTTTTTACAGAACCAATATCTATTTCATCTGGATACTCACATTCAACAGGAGATTCTGTAGGAATAACATCAACACCAATGTCATTTAAATATATTCCAAGTAAAGATTCTGGATGAGGATTTCCAGTATGCATTGTGGGAGTTTTATGAACATACTTAGATATGTTTTTAAATAAATTAGCATACTTGGACATTGAAACACTTGTTCCCATACCAATAATATCACTTTTCCCTAAAGGATGAACTTGCGTAAAATTCCATCTAGAAGGAATCATAACACAATTATCATTCATTTCTTCTAAAGTTAAATCAATACTTTCCAATGTCCTAAGAAAAAACCAATCTGGTCTTAATCTAAAGACATAATCATACTTAAAGTTATTTTCTTCTTCATATTGTTCTCTCAATCTATTTGCATTGTAAATATTACACCACATTTTAGATATGGGTCCACCAAATTTATATTCAGAGTCTAAGTGATCATAATAATCATGCTCATTGATAATGAGTTTTTTGGGTTTATACAACCTATCAAATTCCAATAGGTTCTGCTCTCGTCCATTTCTGTTTGGAGATCCAAAAAAGAAAGTATCAACATCATAGATGTCAAAAAAATTTTTCTTGAAATATGGAAAAGTATCTTCAAAATTTCTAATTCTTCCAGAAAAACATGCAGCAATTTTCATGTTAAAACTCCAGTCATTTGTTCAAATACACCATCCAAAGTAGGTTTCCTTTCAAATAAAGGTTCTTTAAGAATAGATTGATAAAGATTATTGTCATTATCTATCCTAACAATATCCTCCAACATAGATTCCATATCAGAATAATCACTTAAATTTAAAAAACCTTTTGTATTGAAGTCTCTATGACATTCCGTATCAGAATAATAAATTGGAATATTGCCTGCTATCTTCGCATGTAATAGTTTTTCAGTATACCATCCACCAGGAGCAGCATTCTCAAAACAAATAGAAAACTTATAATCAGAGATTACTTCCATCTTTTCAAGTTCTCCAGCATGACTATTATTTTGAGGAATCTGCATCTTATGACACTTCCCATAACAATCAACATCCTTATATCGGTTGACCATATCTATCATATCAATTCTATTTTGATAAGGCACACTAAAAACTGTACTACAAAATTTAGTTTTTTCTCTTGAAGCAAATGGATTCTCTTCAGTAAAATAATCAACAGGTATCAACCATCCAGGATTACCCCATGTTCCAGTATTGAACCAATCAACATAAAACATCCATAAAGGAATTCTAATATTCTTAGAATCATATAAATCAAAGAAACTAGTGATAGAATAATCACATTCATTAAAGTTTGGTCTTGGGGAACTTTCTCCATTAAAAAATATTTTTATACAATCATTATATGATCTATGTGATTGCCCAAAGATATTATAAATCAAACAATCACAATCTTCAGGATTACTGACAGATATATCTTCAAATACTTCCTTGAATAAAAATGTTATAAGATTATGATTATAATCAAACCCTGGCCAAAAGTCAGCAAAAGAAATTTTCATAATTAATTTTGTATCGTTGTTTGAAACTGATCATTTTGTATGGCAAGTGCTGGTTCAAACCAATAATTATTCAGAGAAAATTTATCAATCAAATAATTATAATACCAATCTGCACCATTATCACAATATTTTAATTCTTCTAATATTTTATTAGATCCGGATTTACTTATAAGATAAGCATGTGTACATCTAGATCCCCTTATCTTTGCTATTCTTTGATCTTTTATGGGGGTAGCATGTAAGTTACAGCAAGTTCCAACCCATGCTGTATCCCAGTCTTCGGGGAGTTGATCAAAAGATTTCTTAAATTCATCTAAAAAATCATCACAAAGAATTACATCATCTTCCAATACTAAAGCATAATCATATTTTTCAGCAACTTCCTTAATTATCTTAATATGCTTCAAAACTAAAGAAATTTCTGAATTTTTTAATTTTCTTCCTGCAGGATTTTTACCAAAAATTTTAGGAAAGTTTTTTTCTATTTCATCAGTGTCCCAATTATCAGAACTATAATCTTCCACAAATTCATAGTCTATAATATTTTCTTCTCGTAAAACTTCTAAAAGATAAGATTTTCTTTCAGTAAGTTTATTCCAATGACATATAAATGTTTTCATTTATTGAACCACTCCTCTCTCCATTTTTGACCACCAGCAAAATGACGAATAATCACATCGTTTTTCTCCACCCTATTAATTAAGAATTGACAATTAGATTCACCTTCCATCTCCGTGACATTCCATGCTGTAGGAAGAATCTCTACATGCTCATAAAGTTCTTCTAGGGAATAGACAGTCCATTCAGTTTTATCGGAATGCCATCCATAGTCCGGCAGGTTCCAAAAAGATTCATCAGAGTGTCTCTTGATACCTGCAAGAGAATACCAGGATGCCTGTTCCCTAAACTCATGCCAAAAACTATTTACATAACCAAACCTTTCATGTCTAGACACAGCATCATTGAGATCTTGATATCTATCTTCAGAAAGAATGTTATCAACTAACTTTCTAGACCATTCATTGACCTTGATAGAATAGTTACCCATACAATGAGTATTTCCGGAGTCAATAGAATATGAAAAAGATTTATTTGTTTGATACAGTTCGTCAATATTTGCGATGCACATGTCGGCATCTAGATGTGTAACGATATCTCCATCAGTTACATATCCTTCCTCAAGCATTTGCTCAAGAATAGTGAACTTCAACCAAGTATAATTTCCACGATACTTATAGAGATTATCCTTAAGTTCAAGATATTCAAATCCATGATTATCAGCATATTCTTGATTTCTAGGGGACATATAAGTATCAAAGAATTTTTGTCTTTGATCCGTATAAGAACCAAAGACTAAAAGAACTTTTTTCATCTAACCCTTTTAATAATGTTCTCAAAGACACCTTGAAGTGAAAAGTAATCTTGATAAAGTTCTTGACCCTTCTTCAACATCTCACTGTATGTATCATCAGAAATACTCTTCAAAATATCGTAGGTATTTCCGATATTGTCATCATCAATTATAACACAAAATTCTTCCCAATCCAATTCGTCAGACCAAGGAAGTGCATGATCATCAGAAATGTAAACAGGAACAGTATTCAATTGGAAAGACTCATAGAGTCTGAAACTAGTGGTTCCATACCCCCTAGGACATAAAGAGAATTTAGAAGCAGACATAACATCAAGAAAGTTATTTAACTTCTCTTCTCCAACGTTAATATCCCAGTTTCCTGCTTTGACAAGGCAATCATCCTTACCACGGAATGCCTTTACCATATCAGTTCTTACCCAATAAGTATTAGAACCAATAAAAGAAGCAAAGTACTTGTGATCCTGTTTAGGAATTTCTGGAATAGAAGAACATACTAATGGAATAGGAATTACATTTCCTTTCTTACGATTACCACCGGCACAGAAGATCATAGTGTCCTCAGGAAAATCTTCAAAAGGCCCATCGTCTTGTTGACAGATAGTAAAGTAAGATCCATCTGCACTTAGTGTATCATACATAAGGTTTTGTAGATTAGGATATGGTTGTCCTGCCCAAATTTTATTACAAAAAATATTTGACCAGAAAATATCAATATATTCCCTTTCTGATTTATTTTTCAATTGTTGATAATGACTGTAAAAATATTCTTCCAGATATTCTCCTTGATGATAGGGAGGATATGTTGGTGTAAGAGACTTTGGTCTCAGATAATCTTCCTTCAAATAAACCACAGTCCTTCCTCCTTAAACTTATTGATTTTGGTTTCTACACCAATCATCCAATTATTATGAACGATCATAGCGTTTTCTTTTTTGCCTTGCTGATAATACACATTACCATTAGGAAATAGATCCTCAGATAGTAATGCTATATTATCATTATATTTTGTGAGTGCAATGCGGTTCATGATTAGTTGATCATCGTCGGAATTATCTGCACCACATTCTTCTACTAACTGACGACACTCAGGGGTCTCATTAAATACCATAAAACCAGTGCAGATTGTAGACCCAGGAACATCAGTTTGAAATAGTACTTCTTCATGACCAGTCAGAATCTCAACAGGATTTTCTTTGAACACAATATCAGTGTCAACCCACATCAGATTAGGATGTTTTTTGTGAACTTGATTAATAATTTTCCACTTGTGACGAACCACATTTCTAAATCCACTATTAATATCAAAAGTCCAATCCTGATATTCTTTCAAGTTACTATCCATATAAAGAAAAGCACCTTTATAACCTTCAAGAATAAAAGACTTATAAACGTCTTCGTCCATACATGCAATGATAAAGTCATCCATATCAATGCCCACTTTTTCAGCAGACTTCAACATGTTCAGACAAATATCATGACATCCAGAATTTAAGAATGTAAGAAATTTCATTGATCTTTATACCACTCGTAAGTTTTTTGAATTCCTTCTTCCAAAGAAATTTTTGGTTTCCATCCAAGAGATTTAATTTTAGTTACATCCAAGAGTTTTCTTGGAGTTCCGTTTGGTTTAGTAGTGTCCCAATTTGTAAATCCAGGGAATTTAGTTACTTTAGAAATTATTTCCGAAAGTTCTCTAATGGTAATATCTTCACCAGTTCCAACATTAATAATTTCAGAACTATCATAGTCCTTCATACAAGTATAACATGCTTCAGCAAGATCATCGACATGAAGAAATTCACGTCTTGCAGATCCATCACCCCAAAGTTCTACATCAGGCCACCAAGGACCACCCATATCAATAGTATATCCAATATCAGTTGCATGATGATACTTTGCAATCATTGCGGGTAACACATGAGAGGTCCCCAAATCAAAGTTGTCATTAGGACCATAGAGATTCGTAGGCATCAATGAAATTGCATTAAAACCATACTGTTTACGATATGCCTGACACATCTTGATGCCAGCAATCTTTGCAATCGCATAAGCATCATTGGTTGGTTCCAAAGGACCAGTCATAAAATACTCTTCCTTGATTGGTTGCTCACACAACTTTGGATAAATGCAGGAAGATCCAAGGAATAAAAGTTTTTTAACACCAAACTTACGAGCAGCATGAATGATGTTTGACTGAATCATCAAATTATCATAAATGAAATGTCCGGGATAATCTTTGTTTGCACAAATACCACCTACCTTTGCGGCTGCAAGATAGACGTATTCAGGTTCATTGATTCTAAAAAATCTTTCTACATCTTCTTGACAACGTAAATCCCAATTAGAAGATGGTGAAGAAATAATATTCGTATAACCCTTCCAATGAAGCATACGAACTATTGCCGATCCTACCAGTCCAGTATTACCGGCAACATAAATTTTAGATTCAGTATTCATAATTGTCCCAAGATAGAGTCTAACAATTCAATTTCTTTATCACCAATAAAATGGTTATTGCCCAAATAAATTCCATTATCATGAACAAAATCTACATTTAATTTTTCCTTTTTAGTTTCAATATCATAATCTTTTAGGAATGGTTGTCTTAAAAGATTACCACCAATAATTGGTCTGTACTCCATACCATTTTTATCAAATTCTTTTTTCAAAAAATGTGAGATCTCCTTTTTCTTACATAATACAGGAAAACAAAAATTACTTACAAAGTCATCATATTCCGGAACTACAAAATTTTTGGAATATTTTTTTATGAGAGATATAAACTTTGAGTAGTTTTTATTTCTTCTTTCAATATATCTGTCAAGTCTTTTTAGTTGAGACATTCCCAATACAGCACACAATTCTGTATTTCTAAAGTTATATCCATCCGTCACAAACATAAACTGTTTAGATATTTCAGGATACTTATCAATGTATGTTTGAAATTTTTCAGATTCTCTTGCTAATCCATGAGACCTCTTCATTCTCATCAAATCATACAAATCATAATTATTAGTGGAAATCATTCCACCTTCAATTGTTGATATATGATGTCCAAAATAAAAACTAAAAGTAGATCCCAAACTATTAGATCCTACTTTTGTCCCATTGAGATTTTTACATCCATGAGACTCACATACATCATCTAAAAGTATTGCATTAGGAAATAATTCAGAATACTTATTTCTATTTGCAGGATATCCTATGAGATGTGTAACAAAAACAAGTTTTATATCAGGATGTTTTTCTGCAATATATTCCAAATCCTCTTCACAAAAACTAAAATTTTTAAGATTAATGTCACAAAAGATTGGAGTAAATCCCAATTGAATTACCGGACCAATATTTGTAACCCATGTATCTGCAGGCACCAAAACTTTATCTCCATCCTTCAATCCATATAATTCTTTTACAGATGAAAGAAGAAGATAATTAGCAGTGCTTCCGGATGAGACATATAAAGAATACTTAGATCCTAACCAATTATTCCATTCAGATTCAAACTTTCTGACCTTTGGACCATTAGTAAATCTATTTGAAAATAAACAAAAAGATGCCATTTTGACCCGATCAGATAATGTTAGATTATCTTTCATCAATGGCCATTTAATATCACTCATGAATACACATATCCTCAACTAATTCTTTAAAAGAAATCTTAGGTTCCCAACCTAATTTTTTCTTTGCCTTAGTGGCATCACCTAATAAAGTTTCAACTTCAGCAGGTCTGAAATATTTAGGATCAATTCTGATGACCGTTTCTCCATCAGAATTAATACCAACTTCATCAAGACCAGAATCTTCCCACCTAATTTTCATATTGAAATAAGGTGCCGATTCTTCAACAAACTGACGAACAGAATATTGTTTTCCTGTAGCAATCACAAAATCTTCAGGTTTATCTTGCTGAAGCATCAACCACATAGCTTCAACATAATCTCTAGCATGTCCCCAATCACGAAGTGCATCAAGATTGCCAAGATACAAACAATCTTGTTTACCTTCAGAAATTGCTTTGAGTGCTCTTGTAATCTTACGAGTTACAAATGTCTCACCACGTCTTGGAGATTCATGATTAAACAAAATACCACTACATGCATACATTCCATATGACTCACGATAGTTCTTTACTATCCAGTACCCATAGAGTTTTGCAACACCATAAGGAGAACGTGGATAGAAAGGTGTAGTTTCAGTCTGCGGAGTTTCTTGTACTAAACCATAGAGTTCACTGGTGGATGCCTGATAAATACGAACCCTATTCTCCATACCAAGCAAACGGACTGCCTCAAGCACTCTCAGGGTGCCTATAGCATCTGTCTGACCCGTATACTCAGGCATCTCAAACGATACCTTTACATGACTTTGTGCTCCCAGATTATAAATCTCATTTGGTTTGACCTGCTGAATAACTCTTACAAGATTAGTGGAGTCAGTCAGATCTCCATAGTGAAGATTAATTTGTTCATAAATGTGATTAATGCGATGAGTATTGATCAAAGAAGCACGACGAACAATACCATGAACTTCATAACCTTTTTCAAGGAGAAGTTCTGCAAGGTATGAACCATCTTGTCCTGTAATACCAGTAATTAAAGCAACTTTCATACGCTATTCTATAACTTTACCATTATACAAAAAAAGCAGAGTTTATGCAACTCTGCTCTACTTTTTTCTTACATGTTATAATGTCCTCTCTAATCTGGTTTCTGCCTGGTCTGGAAAATCTCTAGGACGACTATCTAAAGCATTGTCAGTTCTAGGCGAACCTTCGTTTGCCTTCATCGTGTGTTGAAAGTTGATCCTCTTGTATCTAATGCAGAATGGGTCAGGCATCCAATATGTCACCTGCCAATTAATTAGTGGATTCAACTCAAGATGTTTCTCTACAGAATGATTAAAAATACCAATCTGAATATATCCATCATGAGTGACACAAGAGTTGTCACCTACTGACACAACAAATAGTTGTTTCATTTAACCTTTCCAATAACCCATGATTTCATACCATATGGAGTGTCTGCAATGAGAGTTTGTGTCATCTTTACTACATCTGGGGACACCACCAAACAAAATCCAATGCCACAATTGAATACATTACGCATCTCTTCCTCGGCAATCTCTCCTGCCTCCTGTATCTTGTTAAAGATTTCTGGTCTTTCCCAAGCAGACCAATCAACATCAACAGTCAGATGCTTTGGAAGGCATCGTGGAAGGTTCTCAGGGATGCCACCACCTGTGATGTGTGCCATGCCTAGGATAGGAACTTCATCCAACAGGTGCTGGATCAGACGAGCATAGATGGTGGTTGGAACCAGCAGTTCAGGCATCTCTTTATAGTAGATGTAATTTCTCCACAGCATATCATTGACTAGTGTGTATCCATTACTATGGAGACCACTACTCTCAATACCAATAACTACATCACCAGGTCTAATGTTACTACCGTCAACAACGTCATTCTTTTCTACAATACCAGTACAGAAACCAGCAAGGTCATAATCATGTGCCCTGAAATGCTCTGCTGTTTCTCCACCTAACAATTCCATACCTGCCATAGCACAACCAGTGGCAACTCCATACGCAATGTCACTCACATTAGAATCAAGTGTTTTAGTAGAGATATAATCTAGAAAATATAATGGTTTAGCACCAGAACATATAACGTCATTGACGCACATAGCAACGAGATCCTGACCAATAGTGGTGTAATCACGGGCAATCCTACAAATGTTAATTTTAGTTCCGACACCATCAGCACCAGATACCAGCACAGGTTTCTCATATCCTGATGGCACTTCCATCATTCCACTGAACCCGCCAATACTAGGCGATAGTGCTTTAAGATACTCAACAAAGGATCTACCCTTGATAATGTCAACTCCAGAAGTTTTATAGTCCATGATTAAAAAATTTTATTATGCAACTTCTACTGGTTGTTCAAGATCCACATAAAGACAGTCCATCATAATTTCATAATCATCACCAGGATCACCAGAAAATACTACTCCATTGTTTTCATAATAACGACGAACTTTTTTAAAAAGTTTAGGATTTTTTACATCAAGAAATAAGTCCCCATTTGCAGCACCACGAAGAGTGGGGAGGTCTTTTTTAAACTTAGAAGTAAGTGTCATTTGTCTGATTAATTACCTTGTAATAATAAGATGGATGGAGTAAAAAGTCAAGTAGTTGTTGAGAGAAGAATCGAACACCTCTAAGGCAATTTAAAATTACCGGTTCCCCTCTTCTCCCCAATTCTAGTTTTGCTACTCAACTATGCTTAAACTAGCAAAAAATACAAAGTTGAGTTGTCAAGGCAGGTGCAGTATGTCCTTCCAGATTATGTTCGGTCGGTTCCCATGCTTCTTTTTTTCCTTACCTTAACTGTAGGTTCCTATCGCCGCTGCTCCTGAACCTACCAAAGGGGAGCACCGCAGTTGATTTCTCAACTCATACATTATACTACCTCTAGTGCCCTCTGTCAAATGGTTCCCAATGCTGCCAGTTGTATTTGTGGACTGCCCACATTCCTATAACAGGAATAAACACCAAAGAAAATCCTATCACCCCAAGACACCAAGGAGTATTCATAATTGTTCGAACAAAAATTTGTACATTCATCATGGATTTTTAGGGTCAATTCCTAAGGTCTTCAAATACTCTATCCACCAATCTTGGTCTTTCATATATCTCCAATTGGGAACTTCTTTTCCAAGTTCCACAACATAATACTGATGCAGTGCTTCATCGATAATCTGTGCGATTTCCATATTCTTCTTCCTCTGCATCAACGTCTTCATATGGATTTTCCAAGAAAAGTCCTCGTTTTCGTGAAGGTTCTCGTTTGACATAATCCTGTTCTGCGTTAACTGCTTCAACCCAAACAGCAAGTTTTAATACTATGTAGATAATAACAAGAGGTAAAAAACATGCAATAAGAATGATTTGATGTCTCATAAATCTCCTTCGTCTCTAATTCTGATAAAATAACCAATAATTATTCCACTCAGCAAGGCAATATAAAGGTAAATAAGACTTGCAAAAAAACTAAAAAGTTCATTCCAATCCATCTTCTTCCTCATCAGGTTCGTAAAGTGGACATGGCTCTTCGAACAAATTTCTCACCCTAAGTTGATTTATCTGTTCTTTGAGTTGCTCGTAAAACTCTTTTCTTTCTTCCTCGTTCATTTACTTATTAGAGTGTTATTTTTAACCAAGGAGCAATGGGGTCAATTACTCCAATAAGTCGAAGAAGACCCTCAGCAAAAAGTGCGAGAACAACCCAACCAACACACATACTGATAATTCCAGCATTACGATTATGTTTTCGTATGGCATCATCAATCATCTCCTGAACTTCACTTCGTTTCACATAGTCATCATTATAAGGACTCATCATTCTTTACATCAAGCATTTTTGATAATGGATCTTCCTGTCCACTAACTATAGCACAAGCTCTTTGATAAAACATGTTTTGTGTATTTCCTGATTCTTCAAATGCTTTTTTTACTTTCACCCAATTTTCGTAAGTGTGTTCGTCCATTTAATTAATGCTTATTTAATAGTTATAATAGTCAATGTCTAATATTTGACAACTTTGTGTGTATTTCCCAACGGAGAGAACAGGAATTGAACCTGCGAAGTTTTTACACCCGACTGTTTTCAAGACAGCTTCCTCGACCAACCGGACCCTCTCCAATAATTTACAATAAACCGCTCTGCCAACTCACCTCACTTCAAAGTCCATTTTACGAATTTTACGTTGATTTCTTTGTTCTTGCCATAAGATGTCTTCCTGTGAAAAAATACTCTTATTACTTTTGGAATGGTGTGAATTTAACATAACAACATTTGATAAGTCAACTGCTGAAATTTTATCACCACGAATAGTTGCCATGTTAGGGCAACCACAAGAAACTGTTTTACTGGATCGTCCTTCTAATTCTTTACCACAAGAACGACACCTAATTTTATTATTTTCCATTGTATAATACGTTATACATCTTCAGTTTCAAGATATTTATACTTCTTTTTTTAGCATATATTCTACCGTATTAGCAACATCATTCATTGCTTCTCTCAAATCTTTTCTCTGTCCTGAATGACATTCCGAAGAATATGTTCCTGAAGTTTCTTCACAGAGAGTCCATCTCCATTGCCTCATACTCTCAGAGTACCAAAGATTAATTTTCATTTATAGAAAATTCGTCTACGCGACTAATTAGTTCTCCCATCTTACGGATCAATTGCGTGTGTTCATTTTCTATTTCCCCAATACGACTCTGTAGTATCTCAATCATATCATAGATATTATCACAGTCTGCAATTTTTTGTTCCGACTTTTTCATTTTATTTTTCATTAGTAATCCATGTCTCCACCATAACTAATACAGATTTTCTTGTTTTCTGCTGATGCTCTACACCACTGCCTGACATAAGCATCTGCATCCTTATCCATTGCAAAGTGAGCATGGTTGTGGAGCACTCCTATTGTAATAAGAACACCAATAGTAATCAGATTATAGTGTGTTACTGGATGAGTAATGATTTTCAGAAAGTAATTTTTCATAACAAAAAGGGATTTCTTACGGAAAGCGGAATACCAGAATCGAACTGGTGACGAAAGGTTGGAAACCTTTAGTTTTGCCTCTAAACTAATTCCGCAGAGTGGGAGATTGCTCTCCCGACACACTTCCTCCACACAAGAGGTAGTATAAGACAAGATTGAGTTCTTGTCAAGTGAACTAAAGGGGTGATCAAATCCCCTTGTGTAAAGTGGGATCATCATGGGAGTGGCCAACTCATCATGACTACCCAACGCCCCGTGGAGGATTCGCACCCCCGACCGCAAACTTAGAAGGTTCGTGCTCTGTCTCCTGAGCTAACGGGGCAAACTAATCACAGATTGTGATCATACTCCCAATGACAATTAGGACATAATGCCATTAAGTTTTCTTTTGAGTTTATAACACTTATTAAAGTGTCTCCCTCAAAGGTTGATACTGCTTTTTTATGAGCAATCTCAACTCGTTTATTATAACCGCATTCCTGGCAGGTGTCAAGACCCAGATTTTTAGCGGTTGCTCTTGCTCGTGTTCTTACAAGAGCATAAGCAGAAGACCTACATCGTATCGATTTCCTGATCTTCAGTCCATTCCTCAGGTTCAATAGCAAGGTAAGTCAACTCTTCTTGATCTGGGTCAACGTTAATCCATTCATCAAACTCTTCTGAAATCGCCACAGCATCAAACTGTGCCTCAATGTCTCCATCAGCAAGTAAATGAATACGCTCGATAGACCAATCACGAATTATAGATACAGGTTCAGTCGTCTTTTCCATAATAATCTTTTCTGAAGTAGGTTCATCCACTATAGGAGCACTTGGTTCTTTAGTCAAGTGCTCCAAAAAGTTTTTAATTAATTTCAAAAAGTTCATAACTTAAAAGTAATCTTTTCTAAAATATCTTGAAAGTATATTTGAGTTATAAAACGCAGGTGTTCCGTCTCCCAATGCTTCAGTTAAAACTCCGTTGATGAACAGTTGTCTGGTCTCTTCAAAGTTGACTCTGCCTTTTGTCTTATGTAAAGATAAGATAGTTCTGCTAAAATTTTGTCTAGCATAATGTTCCACATCTTCTTTAAGTTCTGGACAAGACCCATAATACTTTTTCCAGTCTGATTCCTGCTTTACTTTGCGTTTCTTACCTTTTGGAGTTCTGAATGACCAAAAGTATTTCCTTCCTATATATCTACGATTGTTTTTTGTATTTGTAATAAGATAGACAAAACCAAAGTTATCTTCAATATTCTGAGTTAAAAAAGGAGACCCATTAAAATACCAAGGGTTCTCATAGTCAATATCTATACTCATCAAGTTTATCGATAACCTTATTCAGATATTTATGAACTAAATCTTTATCTCCTTGCCATACACTTGATGGTTCTTTATCAACTTCGTACTTTAATTTCAATACACGAACCTTAAATTCGTCTTTATTCAGTTGATTTTTAGGCATAAAAAAGAGAGGTTAAGTAACCTCTCTATCTATGTTAGTTTCAGTGGAAATTCCTATCCATGACTCCAGATAGTCAAGGTTTCCAAACATATAATCATCATACTCTGCTGCTCGTCTATAAGCATTCAAACATTTTTCTGTTATACTATCAAAGTTGGAATCCTGAGAATGTGTTTCCTTTGACATCTTGTCTTATACCTCCTACTACATAAGATTCCACTTCTGTCTCTTGAGGAGCAACTTGAAGTCCCTTAGAAGAGATCCAGTGTTGTGTCCAGGGAAGTGGATTGTTCTTTGCTGCAATGTCATAAACAGGTTTAAGTCCGATTGCCTTCATTCTACGGTTTGCAATCCATTCGACATACTGCTGTAACAGTTTGTCATTTAGACCAATCATAGAACCATCTTTAAATAGATAGTCTGCCCAACGCTTCTCTTCATTTACAGCACGATCAAACATCTTATAAGTCCACTCTTCTTCTTCTTTCATAATCTGCTTCATCTCAGGATCATCACCTGCTTTCCACTTATTCAGGATGTTCTGAGTAATTGCAAGATGCTGATTTTCATCTCGTGCGATGAGAGAGATAATTTTAGCGGATCCTTCCATAAGTTTGAGTTCTCCAAATGCAAACGAGCAAGCAAAGGAGACATAGAACCTAATGCCTTCAAGAATGTTGACATTTGCAATTGCTCTGTAGAGTTTTCTCTTGACATCTTTACTTTCCCAGTGTGATGATGGTGAATCTCTAAAGTCTTTTTGCCACATGCTTCCAGTGCCCCATTGTTGAGCACTGTTGATAAAGTCATCATACGCCTCTGTAACGGTGCTAGCACGTTCTAGAATACGTTCATCAGTGACGATTTGATCAAAGACATCAGAAGGATCTGAATAGATGTTCTTGATGATGTAAGTGTAAGAACGACTGTGAATCATTTCCATGAATCCCCAGACTTCCATACATGCTTCTAGTTCGGGTAGACTGCAATAAGGTATAAAAGCCATCCCAGGACCACGCCCTTGTATGGAGTCAAGCATAATCTGATACTTGAGGTTACTTGTATAGATATGCTTTTGTTCTGGACGAAGTGTTTGATAATCCCCACGGTCTTTCTGTAGTGAAACTTCTTCTGGTCTCCAAAAATATCCAAGTTGTTGAGTTGTTAGTTTATCAAAAATTGGATACTTATAGGAATCGTACCTTTGGACTCCCAAAGGTTTACCAAAGAACATTGGTTGTTTTTTAGTGTTCACTTGTTCCGTATTAAATACGGTCATTCCTGTTATATCATGTTTTTGATCTTTGTTCATTAAAAAATCGTATTGCATTCGTTATCTCTATTAATTCTTGTATGTATTATAACTTAAATTTTACAGGATTCACAGTCTTCATCATCAGAATTATCAATATCATTTAGGAGATTTTGGAGTTCTGATTTCTCATCAATGACTTCATCATTCTTTTGATCGTAAGTATTCTGATAGTAAGAAGTCTTCCATCCATACTTGTAAGTAGTAAGGAAGTCTTGTGCCATCACAGAAACAGGAACTTCATTATCGGGATAGTTTTCTGGATTATAACTCCAATTGCCACTGATTGCCTGGTCAAAGAATTTTTGAATTACAGCAATCACATTGATATATCCATGATTAGATTTCATCTCCCAAAGTAAAGTGTAGTTATTCTTCAAGGTATTGTACTGTGGAACAATCTGCTTAAGAGGTCCTTTCTTCGATTTTTTAATGGACAAGTAGTCTCTAGGTGGTTCGATTCCGTTTGTTGCATTTGACACAACGGAACTACTCTCTGATGGCATCTGTGCGGACAATGTTGAGTGCCTAAGACCATGTTCCAAGATAGATGCTCTAAGACTTTCCCAATCATGTGCCAATTCAGTCGAAGTAATTTCGTCTACATCCTTCTTGTATGTATCAATGGGAAGAATACCATCAGAATACTTTGTGCGCCCAAAGTTTTTACAATACCCTTTCTCCTTTGCGAGATTGTTTGATGCTTTCAGGAGATAGTATTGGAAGGATTCGGAAAGACCATGAGCAGCGTCCCATGCCTCCTGTGAATCGTAGTTAAACCCTAGTTTCGCCAAATAGTGGGCGAGACCAATAAAACCTATTCCAAGCGACCTACGTGCCTTTGTAGCGCGTTCTGCTGCTAGTACAGGATACTCTTGATAGTCAATCAATTCCTCTAAAGAACGGACAGAAAGATCGCAAAGTTCTTCTAGTTCTTCATCAGATTTGATCTTTCCTACATTTACAGCAGATAGAATGCAGAGTGCAATCTCACCAAACTCATCGTCAATGTGATTGATAGGATCTGTTGGAAGTGTAATTTCTTGGCAAAGATTACTCATACTAACTTTATCTTTAAAAGAAGAATGAGTGTTGCAATGATCAATATTCATCAAATAAATTCGACCTGTCTCTGCCCTCTCCTTAAGGATGTTGAGAATTAGTTCCTGTGCCCCGATAGTCTTTCTTGGAGTAAACTTATCTGATTCATAACGCTCATAGAGATCGTCAAAGTGAGGAAGCCCAAAAGCATCATACAGACCTGGTACGTCATGCGGTGAGAAGAGGCTAATCTCTCCATTCTTAATGAAACGTTCGTAGAAAAGTTTTGAAATTTGGATTGAGTAGTCAAGTTTCCTCACTCGATTGTCTTCTGTACCCTTATTATTCTTAAGAACAATAATGTCTTCTATTTCTTGGTGCCAGATTGGGAAGTGTACAGTCGCGCTTCCACCCCTAATGCCGTTCTGTGTACAGCATCTGACAGTCGATTCAAACTTTTTAAGGAAAGGGACAACACCTGTATGTTGAACTTCTCCGCCTCGGATCTTACTGTTGATGCCACGGATTCTGCCTGCGTTGATACCGATTCCCGCCCTTTGTGCAACGTATTTGCCGATAGCCATATCAGAACTAAAGATGCTATCGAGGGTGTCATCAACATCAACAAGAACACAGCTAGCAAATTGTCGAAGTGGAGTTCGCACCCCTGCCATGATAGGTGTGGGAATGTTGATTTTGTGTTTTGAGATTGAGTCATAGTATCTCCTGACGTATGACATTTTGGTTTCTTTAGGATACTCTGCAAAGATAGTCAGAGCAATCATCATGTACATAAATTGCGGAGTTTCGTAAACTCCACCGCCACTTCTGTCTTGCACAAGATACTTGTCAACGACCTGACGTAAACCTGCATAAGTGAATAACAAGTCACGATCATGATCGATGTAACTATTAGCCCGTGCAATCTCTTCTTTAGAATACTTGGAAAAGATTTCACTATCATAAACTTTAGAATTCACACAATTAATTATGTGACTTTCAAGGTCTGGAAATTCTTTATGTCCACCATAGAGTTGTTTACGAACTGCAAAGAGGAGCAGACGTGCAGCAACATACTGATAATTAGGATGATCCAGATCAATTAGATCACTTGCACTACGAATGAGAATCTCTTGGATTTCTGCTGTTGTAATGCCATCATAAAATTGAATACCAGACTTCATCTCAACTTGACTCGCAGAGACCCCTGCAAGACCATTACATGCCTCCTCAACCATCAAATGCATCTTATCTAGATCAAGAGATTCAATCGATCCATTTCTCTTGACTACCTTTGTACCATTGCTCATATTTTCTTCCAGATGTTAAATTTAAGTTTTGCCTCTAAACCAGAGTAAGTATTTAATTCTATCACAGATTGAACATCTAGTCCAGATAATACCATGTCATTAATGTCTTTATCATTTATGTTAGATGGCCAGATTACTACCTTATCTCCACGTTGGGTGACTGCATCAATCTTTGCAACGATTTCTTTGTTTCTTGGTTCGTTGTCGTAGACGTATACGAATTGATAATCCATAGTGCTGAGGTTAGCATCACTACCACACATAGCAATAGCATTTGTAACGAAATGACTGTCGAAGGGTCCTTCTGTGACATAGACTGGTTTTGTTTTGTTAATTTCATCAAGTCCATAAATCTTAGGAACATCTTCTTCCAACATGATAGTAATGTATTTAACCTTACTATAACCAAGTGATCTTCCCTGAACTCCAATAAGTCTTTTATTATAGAAAATTGGAATGACTATTCTAGGTTCATCATAATAAGTATTATCAAAAGTCTTCTTTAGACTATTGACCCACTTCTTAAAAGTGGGGGTGTAATAAAATTTATGCGGATTTAATTTTCTACCTTCCAGATACTTTTTTGCATCTTCATTCTCCGATGCCCTTGGAAGATTTATCTTTGTATTGAATGTAGTTTTCTTAAACTCAAACTTTGGTTCTTCAACTACAATTTTTTTACCTGTCTTACCTTCTTTAAATTTTTCAAAAATGTATTCTTTATGAAGACCAACATCCATCTTCTTAAGAAAATTATTAAAAGAGATGTTAATTCCGCAGTTGTGACACTTAAAGTTAGTATTATTTTTTACTTGATAAAGATAACCTCTTGTTCTATTCTTATTTTTTTGAGAGTCCCCACAAATAGGGCACCTAAAATTATAAAGATTATTCTTTACCTTTTTAAATTTAAGAAGTCTTGGGGACAAAATACCAATGTATTTGGTATCAACAAAATCCATAATTTAGTAAAGAGTTTATTTTATTTGCTCTATTATTGTATCAGCAGATGCCACAGAAGTCAATAGTTTGGAAGAAATTCCGCTTGTAACAGCACCTATAATAAGACTGGCAACAATAATAACCCCACCTATCTGCCACCTAAACTTAGAAAGTTCTTGTATCTTTTCTTCTATCTTATTAATTCTTTCTTTTACTTCCTTATGGTCTCTCTTATTTTCTTCTTTTACTTCATCAAGCATCTTTAATAATAAAGCATCAGTCTTTTCAGACTCTTCTAATTTATTTTCATGCCTCTCAAGTATTACAGAAATCTTATTACTATTTTCTGAAATTGATGTTACAGCACGTTCTAATTTGTCCAACATTTCTTTAGACAAATTTTCATACATTTCAAATTTTGATTCTAAAACAGCAATATTTTTACCAAACCCGAAAGACATTCCTATACCTTATAACTTTTGATTGCAATAGTATGTAATCATTCCTGTCCATTTCACTACAGAGTTTGATAACTTAAGGAAATTATAAAGGTAAGGACTTCTTTTAATCTTATTCATTTGGCAATAGTGCCATTTAATTATTATTTATTTTTTAAATAATCTAACCACTTCTTGCGAGAACCTCTTCCACCTTTTGCATATTTCTTCATAGGTTTATCATAACCAGCAACAGGTCCTTCTGAATCAGATGATGAAGTAAATCCACTAGTACCAACTGCCATCATTTCTCTGAGATTTCTGAAATGATCAATTACTCTATCTATTTTACTCATTTTGAAAAATTAAATTTAATTGTTTTAAGCAATTTAAATCAACTGGTATGTCGTGTATGTCTGTCTTTGGATAATCAGGAATCTTATTTAAGAATATCATGAATGTCTTTAACTGCGACCACATCTCAGACTCAATTTTAAAAAACAACATTGGTGTTGTAGCTTCTCCAAAAACATTATATAAAATAGTAAAATGATTTATTAACAGGTGAGTACGAATCTCACCTGTTTTTTTATATCTCTTCAACAATCTTTTGACATATTTAAAGTGATTTAAATCACGATTAAAATCATCTTTGGTTACTGCCTGAGGATTTTCATAGTTCTTAATCGCAAATAAAAGGAAGTTATCCTCATTCAGTTGATCAAATTTCATACTACATTAACTTTACATTAGTTTCCAGGGAAATATCCATCGTCAGCATTGTTATCGGCAGTAGTAAGAATTCCACTAGCGACTAACACTTCATGCTTAACTCTCAACTCACCATGCATGTCAATGTAGGTTGTAACTCCAACCCATCCACTATGACCAACGGCATAAGCAGTAGTTGATGCTGCACCAACTTCAATCTCATCAACACCATAAACAGCAGTTGTTACAGGACTTGTTGAGTAACCAACTGTTTTTTCTTCAGGTGCTCTATAAGTACTATCAAGAATTGTATAACTTGGTTCTTGCGAAATAAAGTATGCAGTTCCTGCAGGAATTGTAGTAGTAGTAAATCCAGCAGTAGAAGCAAGGGTTAATGCTGTACTTCCTACACCAACAATCGCCGCATAACCATAAGTTGCACCAGCACCTACGGTAATAACATCACCTTCACCAACTGCATCAGTGAAAGTAACTACACCAACTGGACCAAAAGCAGTCTTAGTTGCAAAATCAACTTCGATTGTACCAGCATCATATACTAAATCGGTATTTCCCCAGAGTGCCATTCTTTTACCCTTAAAAGTTTTACTAAAAAATATTTATAAAAAAAGGAGAGTAACTCTCCTTTCGGTTGTATTTTATTTATGCAATTTACTATGTCGATGATTTTGATTCTTGGAAAAGAAGATTTTCAATAACATCCACAGCACCATCATCAAGTTTATTATCAGTGGATGAAGCAAGATTGCGAAGAATTGAAATTAGATAACGACGAACTTCTTCTTTCTCAAGAAGATTTCCAATCGTTTTCTTTGCGAGAGGGAGAAATAGTGCCCACATAATTTTTACCAAAGTCTACATTCTATATAGCAATTAACTTTCAGATTTTTGACCTTGTTGTGAAGAAAGTTTTTGCGTTTTTCTTTGACGAATAGATGCAATCTTTTTATCGATACTAGCAGATTTTCTTTGGAGTTGAACCTCTTGGGGTGTCACCTGAACTTCACTTTGAATTGACTCATCAATGTCAACTTCTTCCTTCATACGATCTGCAACTTTTTGTGCCTGCTTTCCCACAAATCTTTTCAAAGAAGTCTTTGATCTATTTTTAACGTCACTTGCTTTCTGAGAAAGTTCTCTTGCTTTGTTGTAAGCAGATACTTGTGCTTTAGCAGATGCCATACCAAATTTTTCTTTTGCTTTGGATTTTATTTTAGAAAGTTTTTCTCCAACCTTTCTCTTGATGTATCTCATACGACCTTGAAGTTTGCTCTGCTTGCTCTGTCCCTTAGGTTCAAGTCCCTTACTATCGTGACCATAAGTTACAGTTGCTTCATCAAGCAAAACAACTTCAAATACTTCTTCAATCTCATCTTCTGTATAACCTTCTTCAAGGAACTCATCATAGATGGTATTAATAATAACATCCAACTCATTAATCTCTACTTCTTCAAGGAGAGTTCCACCAATACCTTCTACTGCTTCACTCAACTTTGGATTGATGTTAATTTTATTTTTCTGGTTCTTAGGCATTTCTTTGATTTGCTTCTCACCATCTTCATCAGCAACTTCAATCAAATCATGTCTCCAGTCTGAGAAAGATTCTTTTGTCACTTTCTTAGGTCCGGTAAATACTTTTCCTTTACCATCAGGAGTAGGAATAAACTCTCCATACTCACCCTTATGCTTATCATTATGTTCTACATCACCATCAACATCAGTATCAATTCTCTTTGATGCATTCTTAGTAAGTTTTCCAATGTTTTTTGAAGGAACTTCTACTTCACCATGAACATTTTTTGCTTCCATGTAAGGAGCAAGTTTCTTTTCAGTCTTTCTAAATTCTTTAGGAGACTCATAACCAGTTGATTTTGCATCAGGATTGATAGAAGAACCTCTACCTAAAGACTTTCTCTTTGATGATTGCTTTGATAAGTCAATCTTTTCATCGACCATTTCACCTTCTGGTTCAAATGAATTATAAACACCAGTCTTCATTCCCTTATAGTGCTTCATAAGATCAGCAAGTGCTTCTTTTTTATCTCTTATGCTCTTGATGTTCTTAGCACGTTCTTTGACCTTAGACTTATCAACTTTAGTTACTTTAAATTCATCAATCTGCTCAACTTCTTCTTTTCTAGTCTTTTCACTTTTCTTTTTATTACGTGCCTGAAGAGCTTTGACCATTTTATCAGCATTCTTCTTAAAGTTTGCTGCGTGTACTGGATTATCAATAACACCTTCTTCTACTTTCTTATCATCGCATTCACAAGGATCTTTATCACACTTACCACATTCCTTTTCACCATTATTCTTAGAGATTGCCTTACCAATCGCCTTTCTCTTCTTATGAAGATACTTATCAGACTTATCTACATCACCATCATTATCAATGTCTGCATCTTCCTGACCCACTGGATCAAGTTTTTTCCCCTCTCTCATCCAACGAGGTTTAGTATCATCTTTTACTTTTTTCATGTCTTCAATTGCTTTCTCATTATTTTTCTGACGTTTCTTCATATCAGTCTCAAGATATGAGTCACTCTTCTTTTCAGCAATCTGATCAAGATAAATTTGGGAAATATTGTTAAGATGTGTCATTAGTACAGAGTATTACTTTTTATCTTTATACTTATTTATAAAATTACGAATGCTCTTTACGTCAGTCATTCTCATCGTATATTGAGTAAGTGCGGGAGTTCCAACTTCTCTTTGATCTGCAGGTACGCCAGATACATCAGTAAATGCTTTCTTTTCTACTACATCAGTAATCCAAGATTTAAACATTACATTATTGTCTTCAGTAGCACAAATAAGATAATTGGTTCCGCAACGAATAATCTTACCCCTCAACCCAGTATTTGCACTCTCTACGATTGTTCCTTTTCTAAAAATTTCCCCTCTAACATAATGATCTCTCAAATTTTGATAGTTTAATATGGGAGAAACTTTCCACATCTCGCTCTTTGTCTCTACGCCAATACCACTCTTGACTTTATTAAATAACTTTTCAGAATCTTTAAACTTAGTAGGTAGACCTGATTTAAATCCATCAAAATTATCTTGTGCAGCATACTCTCTCATCTTTGATGATGTCTCACTATCATTATCCCTTTCACCACCAGCAACTACAGTGATGTCATCAAAGTTATAAAGACTTCCATTATGCTTCTGAGCAAGACCTTTAAACTCAGCAAGTCTATCCGCACCAACAACAATCGTCACTTCCCTATATCCATCATTCTCCATCCTCTGGAGAACATCAAAAATAGTAATTGCTTCATTGTCATTCATAATGTTGTCCTTAAATGAAGGGAACATCTTTTTCATAAAGTCAATTTTAGTATCAGGTTTCAAAGGATTCATTTCAGAATCTTGCCCTCTAGATGGATAAATTCTCAAATCAGAACCACCAGCAATTCCTTTCGCAGCAGTGAATAATTGCTGATGCTTCTTGGTTGGTGGGTTGAACTTACCAAATACTAAAGTTACTTTATTACCACCTTCACCATCTTCTGGTGCTGGTTCTTGTTTCTGTGCTTGTGGTTCTTGTGGTTTCTTCTTCTGGTCTGGAGGAACATCTCTTCCAGGTCTTTGTCCCTTATTATAAAACTTTAAATCCCCACCTTCAGTCTTCGCAACAAACTCTCCAGAGGCATTATACCATCCACCATGACCATCCCCCTTGAGTCCCATTTTCTTTGCTCTTTGGGACGCAAGTGAATCTTGTGCTTCGGTTATAAACCTGGAAAACTTTTTCATGTTATGTGCTTATATATACTATATTTATTGGTTTAACTTCTTTTGTATTTTGCGTAGTTAATATTTCTCATCGACATAATCTCATCATTCTCAACTACATGAAGATATCCAGCAACTTCTTGCCAAGTATAACTCTTTACTTCATTCCAATGAAAATTAATTCCTTGGAAACCCCATCTAAAAATAGAAGTTACAGCAACTAATGGATGCTGATCGTAAGTAATCTCTGGCGTTTTGGCATTATAGATGAAAGTATAATAGTTTCCTACTTCAGGAACTACATCAGTTGTATTGAAGACATCAATTATCTCAATCATAATATCTTCTGGATCAGAAAGACTTTTAATTCTTTCTTCTAGAACATCCAACCTACTTTTAGATTCTTCTTTCCTTCTTCTCTGCTCTTCTAATTTTCTCCTTTGAGATGTTAAAAGAGATGGTGCTTTTTTAGCCTTGCTTAGTTTTCTGGGCATTTACTACACTCCAACTTTTCAAAAAAAGCACTCCTAAGTTACTCTATATACTATCTATATTTATCATAAAATAAAAAAACCTCCCATTTCTGGGAGGTCTCTAAATCAAACTCTACCTCTTGTCTTAGTCGTAAAAGTCTTTCCACCTTTATCATAACCAGAAACTGAAACCTCAGGTCTTCTCTTATCTACAGTGTATCCAGGATCTTTTTTCTCCGGTTCCATAGATCTTCCTGCGTATTCAGTTTTTTTTTCAGGCTTCTTTTTGAACATTCCCAAAATCTCATCAATCTGCTCTTCAGTAATCGCATTCGCCATAATCCAGTTTGCTTCCTGAATGTCCTGTGCGATTTGTTCATCAATCAGAAACTCAAGGATAGTATCAAAGACATCAAACTCTTCCTTACGAAGTTTCTCTTTTACCTTTCTCTTTGCCTCACCAGCAGCATACTGGACTGCTGCCTTTGGATTCTTCTTGATGTCATCTCTTACTGCTTTGTTGAGAGCTGCTCTCTTTTCTGGTTTTCTCAACCAACCAGGATTGTTATGAATCCCCTGCGTGTAAGCATACTTATTAATATGCTTCTTGACTTTCTCACCAACTTTATCTCTGAGACCTTCCTCAATCTCAACTTCTTCTTGAATAGAATATACTTGACTATATGCTTGCATCAAAATACTAAGTTCTTTAGGATCCATCTTTGGTATTTTTAACTATAATAATTTTATTTATAAAAAAAGATCCCTAGGAGTCTAAGGTTATTCTTCAGGTTTGACTTTATTAAATCCAAATGGTCCTACTTTAGTTTCAGATCTTTTCTTCATAACAACACCAGCAAGAGACTCCATAATTTTAAGGATGTCTTCTGCCTTAGCACCTTCACCAAGTTCTTTGGCAACATAAAAATACTTATCAAAGAACTCTTGACTGTGCTCTTTATAGTCTTCGACTGTGATTGGTTGATCTTTCATTTCATTTGTCCTCCATTACAATAACGAACTGCTTTATGTGTGGGGTAATTTAATTCTTGTTTGACTTGTTTTACGCATTCAAGTTGCTTCCTTCTCCAATCAACAGTACTCCAGTCTATGGTAGCATGGGCTGGTGATTGTAATAACACTAGAATAGTGAATAAGATAATAAGAAACTTCATTTTCCACCTGTATCGTAGTTTAGTTTGTCGTCTTGATCTTTTAATTTACGCATACGAATTGTTTCGTGTAAGCGTTTAATTGCTTCTTCAGTTTCTGGGGTTTTATCATAGGACCATTCATCCTTTGACTTTTTCTTTTTACCCATCAGACATCACCTTCCTTTCGGACTTCGGAATGTTTTACGGAAAATTCTCCACCAGGATATCTTGATTTGAGTTTATCAACATTCATTTCAATGACTTCATCAAGAGAAACATCGAGTCCCATACATGCTTGTGCAACATACCACATGATGTCTCCAAGTTCACGCTTCATGTGAAATAGATTTTCTTCATTAACAGGTTTACCTTGGAAGATAATCTTCTTTACAATCTCGGTAAACTCACCTGCCTCAGCAGACATTCCTACAGCAGCAGTAAGCAATCGCTCGGTAGGAAACTCTTGACCTTCAAGTTCTTGGATACGATATACGAAAGCTTCGTTATCTTTACTTTGTTCCGAGGTAACGCCATTTACAAATTCAAGGTATCGTTGTGTGTCTACAGTCATGAAAATTTAAATCCCTCAAATGATTTCTTAGGTCTGTCCTCGTTATTATACTCTTCTTCTTGTCCAGAGTCAAGTATGTTGTCTTGTGCTGACTGCTCACAATCATAAAGACGCATCTTGGCACGGTCAATTCCAATCACAAATCTCTTATTGACTACAGTATCATTATACCTATTCTTTAATTGTTTCACCATTATCTGTCCAATCTGCTCAAGTTCCTCAGTGCTAATAAGGGCAAACATAAGATCAGCAGTAGCAGGGAGACCAAAGGACTCAGAAGTGTCAGTAAGGTCAACGTCAGAGCTACCGTAACCAGAACGAGTGGTCTGGGTGGCAGATACGATAGGGACCTTGGCTTCGCCAGCCAACCCTCTAAGCTCCTCTGCAATAGACTTAATATAACTATATGAATTGACATTACCTCCCGACTTATAACGAGAGGAAGCGCATATATTAAGGTAATCAATGAAAATAATATCAGGTCTAAATGACTTCTTAAGTTCAAGATCACTGAGGAGTGATTTAAAATGTCCACTATGTGCAGATGCTGTAGGGTATTCTTTAATTATAAGACTACCTTGAGTTTTTGCTGCTAACTTAGTTACTTTATTTTCAAACGTTGACTTAGGTAAATCTACAATATTCTGAATGGCAACGTCTAATAAGTTCGCATCAATTCGTTCAGCAATTTTCTCCTCTGCCATTTCCATTGTAATATAGAGTACGTTTTTCCCTTGGAGCAACACGGAGCTAGCAAAATTGCACATGAATAAAGACTTGCCGACGCCAGTACCAGCAAGCGCGACAGTAAGAGTCTTATTAGATATACCCCCGCTCGAAATTTTGTCAAAGTACTCCAAATCAAATGGAACTTTCTCTTCTTTTCTATGATAATACTCATATCTTTCTTGATAATTTTCTAAGTAGTCATGTCCAATGTTGTTATCAAAAGAAACTGATAGTGCTTCAGAAAGAATAGAAGGAATCGCATCCCTACTCTTTTCACCCTTTCCATCAAACAGTTGAACTGATTCCATTAATGCTAAATGTATGGCACGATCACGACACCACTTTTCAGTAGTATCAATTAACCAATCATTTTCGACACTAATTGAATCTAAATTTTGAATTAAATTACAAATTTCACTATATTGTTGTTGATTAAGATCAGAGCGATCATCAACATCAATAATCAATGTCTCCCTTGTAGGATTACTATTATATTCGGTTATAAATTTTTTAATTTCCTCAAATACAACTTTTTGATTAAATTCTTCAAAGTATTCTTCCTTAATAAAAGGAAGAACTTTTCTAGCATACTCCTCATCGTTCAAGAGGCATTTCAGAATTAAAAACTCAACTTTATCCATATCTAAATGCGAAAGAAATACTTACTCTTGTTTTATCTTCTCTAAAAGGAAGAACCATGTGAAGAAGATATGATGGAAATAAAATCAATACTGATGACGTTGGATAAAGATGGTAAAAGTCAACATTAAAAGCAGATGCTTTATCTGTTAGTAATTGAACTTTTTTACCGTAAGAAGGATCTTGTAAGACTAATGCCCCTCCATCTTTATTATCCCAAGTTCCAGGTTTCAGTGGATTTTGCGATGTATAATTAAATTTCCAGTCATCACCAACAATAGATTCTATTGGATAATAAACACCTGCAAGAGCAGTTGCTCCATGATGATGCATGAAATTTAAATCACCAGATTGATTTATATTTGCCCACAAATCAGTACATATAATACCATCCTTGTATCCATGTTGCAAGCAATACTGATTTCCACATTCAGTTAAAATCTTAGAGAGAGATTTATAACTATCATACTTCTTTTCTAAGTTAGTTGTACTGTGCCATCCTCCCATGTTGCTGTGGTCTTCACCAGAATTTTTATTCTTTTCGGAGATAGCATCTTCAACTAATTTAATATTTAAGTTATGATTTGTCTTTCCAAAATTTTCTAGTCCAATTGGAATAGGAAATAATGGCAAAGACTTAAGAACCATAACTAAATTCTCCTTTTGCAATCACATCCAGTTTTTCCATCACCTCTGGGGTAAAATATGTTTCTGGGTCTTTCAGTATTACCTTGGCATAGACTTTCTTACCGTCCATCTCATACCGTCCGGCAACATTCTTCCATAGTCCACCAAGTTCTCCTAACTCAAGTAGACCATAGTATCGGTCAAGACCACGCTCATCGTAATAAAGACGAATTTCAGCATCTTTATTCTCTTTACTCAGACGCGACTTAGCAGTCTTTGCTCTGATAATATTTCCAATGACTTCTGTTCCATCCTTTTCTTTTTTCTTACTGAGATGAATAATCGTGGATGCCGCATACTTAAGACCAGAACCTCCACCCATTTCTTTCATAGGAACGTAAGAACCAATGACATCATAAGTGTGATTGGTAACGATCATAGGAATGTTAGCCTGACCAAGTTTTAAAGTCAACATTCTAAATGCACCCTTAATCAGTTGTGATTTTGTCATGTCACGAACTTGCTTTTCATCAAGAGCATCTTTAATCTCTTTCTCGGTAGAAAGCATTCCCAAAGAGTCTAACACAAATATGCAAGGTTTACGCTCATCTTCAGGTTTTTTTAAGTACATGTCTACCATCTTGAGTGCCTTACTACGGAACTCTTCAACAGTTACAAGATTTACCACTACAGTGCGATTAAGGTCAATACCACGACTTTCTAGGAGCGATTTATTGACAGCTGCCTCAGTATCAAAATAAAGGCAATATGCATCGGGATTAGTATCCAAGAAGTTCTTGACCACTGCGAGTGAGAAAAAAGTCTTTCCAGTAGAACTTTCCCCAGCAATTGCAGTGATTTTATTCCCAGAAACACCACCACGGATAGACCCAGATACAAGAGCATTAAAGATGAACGAACCAGTATCAACGTATGTTTCAGTTTCATCAATGTCTGCTGCCAGTTTGGTAAAGTCATCTCCAATTTCCTTTACAATATCTTTTAAAAAATCCATATTAATCAACAATAGAGTATAAGTTTAACATTAAGAGAAGAATGAATCAAGTGTTATTTTTTTCTCAGCAGTCCATCCAATTATATCTAGAATACTAGTTACAGGGTTTAGAAATGCCTTTTCAAACTGCAAATCATAATCAGCTTCAACTCCAAATTCTTTAGGAAATTCTTGAATGAATGCAATCACATTTTCCCTGAATACATTAGGAGTTTTTAAATAAACAAATTTTATTCTCTCTCCGTTTTGAATAAGTGAATATTTATTTGTAAGTTTTTTTTGTTTCAAATAATGATTGAACAAAAGAGCCCCTCTAGTATGACCTGGCGTACCTTTAATATAAATGTCTGAGTAAGATTTATACTTATTTACATCACTCACACCACGCGGAAAGGCAATGTCTTCTACAGGCAAATTATTAAACTCTTGCCTACATTCATTAATGTAATGAATAATTTGATCATTAGTGCCAGTCAAGATAATCTTAACAGCATCTTTGATCATCTTACGACATGGAGAAGGAGTAGAAGATTTAATTGCCTCAAGACCCATAATCTTTAGTTTTGGTTCAGAGTATTGAACACCTTCACTATTCCATACATTAAGAGCATATTTTTTCTTTGCTGTCCATACTCCACGTTCAGCAATGTTCTCCCGTTTCATAACCATCATCTGACTATAAGCATTCACATAATTAGATAATTCTTGATAAGATTTATCGATAAATATCTCGAAATCTGATTGGCAAATTTTATCAAGTACATAAACAATCTTTTGAGGATCTCTATCTTTTCCTTCGAATAACTTATCTACAAGAGGACCAAGATTGAGATAGATGGAGTCAGTGTCCATGGCAATAACATAATCAACATCACCCGATTTAAGAATGTTATTCAGACGACTATTCAGTTTATTCTCAATCCAACGGATAGAGACTTCACCAGAAAGCGTAATCGCTTCCGCATTGTCCAATTTGTAGTAACGGAAATATTGATTACCAATAGCACCATATGCAGAGTTGAGTTGAATCTTGCGAGCCATCTGAATATTATTACATCTGGCAATCTCTTTTTCAAGTGCTTTAGTTGGAGTCTTTTCATAATCTTGCTTTGCCTTAAGCATCTTCTTTTTATAGATGGTGCGATCCTTATAGATCTTATCCATCAGTTCTGGTAAGAACCCACGAACATCCTTACGATACATAGCACCATTAGCACACACTGCATAGTCTTTATACATCTCAAGACTTAACTCTCTATTGATAATTTTATCTTTAGTGACACTTGGATGTTTTTCTTCCATAAGTGTTTCTGGAGAAATATTATACTGCATAATCAAATGAGGATACAGTGAATTAAGGTCAAAAGACACAATCCAATCATAAGTACCTGGAGTAGGTGGTTTTACAAAAGCACCATCATACTTTCCATCTTTTTTATTTGCTTTCTTTGGTGGAATTACAACATTTTTCTTTTTCAAGTAATTGTAGATAATAGTATCCCACATTGTAACTTGAGTGAATACATCATTATAGTTTACTTTAGCATCATATGCCATTGTAATTGCAAGTTCAATTAGTTTCATCTTGTCTTCCATTCGGTCAACAAGTTCCACGTCAATGATGTTATATTCTACAAACTTCTGCCATCCATTAGTATAGAAATCTTTGAATGTTTCAAACTCAGAGTGGTCAAGTTTTTTCTGTCCGAGTTCTACACTAGCAATGTAATCAAGTCGATAAGATTCTTGCTTTTTATAGGTGAACTTTTTATACAAAGTCAAATAGTCAAGTTGAGTAACACCACCAACATCATAGTGTATCATTTCACGATGATCTCTGATAGTCATTTTCTCAGTTACTAACCCCCAAGGAGAAAGACGTTTCATCAACTTCTCACCAAGAATACGATCAATACGACGTACCAAGTAAGGCATGTCATAAAACTCACTATTCCATCCAGTTACGACTTCTGGACAATTTTCTTCAATCATCCACCAATTTATAAAGTCATTCAGAAGTTCTTTTTCAGTTTCAAACTGTTTGTAAATAAGATTATCCTGAGTATTTTTAAATGGACCTTTACCCCAAGTCCGAATTTGCTTTGTAGTATAATCTTGAATAGTAATCAAGAGAACTTCTTCGGCAGCAGACTCTACATCAGGAAATCCATTTTCAGATGAAACCTCAATATCAATCGTAGAGATTTTAATTTTATTAGTATCAAAAGTAATTTCATCATTAGGATACATTTCTGAAATGTACTGATAGATAAATCTCTCGTTACCGTAAATTTTAAATCCTTTTACATTATCATACTTTTTGATAAATTCTCTACTATCACGAATACCACCAGGTTGAATAGATTCTACATAATCACCTTCTAGTGTTTTATATTTTGTTTTTTTACCAGAAGGAACAAAAAGAGTTGGGTAAAACTTTTCTCGACTAGCAAAATGTCGTCCATTCTCATATCCACGCACAAGGACATTATCTCCAACTACTTGTACGTTTGTATAAAATCTCATTATTTAATCAAAGTTTGATACTTTTCGATGAGTGTTGGATTAGGTTCAGCAAGAGTCAGAATTTTATCAGAAGAGATCATATACTGATTATCAGTAGTATAATCAATCAACCATGGAGATAGTGTACAGTCTGACTGATTCAACAAAAATGGTTCAGTCAACTTACAATCAGGTTCTCCAAGTTCTGTTGTTACTTCTTCAATCTGACTGATCAGAATCTGATTGGTCGTCAGTAGAATCAATTTGATCGGTGTCATTTAAAATTTGCTCCTCATACATTTTTTTAAGTCCAGGTGTTGGTTCTAGTGCAGTCACTAAGAAATCTGGAATAATAGGCACTACTTTATCTGCAGAAAATCTTGGCCAAGGATTTAAAGAAATACTCATTTGATCTTTTTCATAACCTTCTTCATTGGTAATTCTATACTTACCATTCACATCAATAGTACAAGGTGTCTCTAGGACATAAGTAATTAACTTACCCTCATCAAATCCTTCTTTGATATCCGCAATGACTTCTTGACCAGATTTGAATACTACAATTTTTACAGACATAACTCTCCAATGCTCACTACGATTTTAGCACAAAAAAAGAGGGATAGCAACTGGATTTTGCCAGTTTCCCTCTGAGACGACGATATTTGGAGTTTAACCAAAAGTATTTAGAACCAGACTTTCTTTTGATGATGCTCTGGCACAATTCTTCCCAGAACAATACTTAACAACCCATCCTCAAATTCAACTGATCTAACTTCCGTGTCCTCTGCCAATGTCCAAGATCTGGTGAAAGATCGTTGAGCCATTCCTCTGTGGACATAGGTGGTTTCTGATTCTGTATCTTCTTTCTGTCCTTCGACAAAGAGTTTTCCGTCTTGTGTGTAGACATTTACTTCTTTCTTTTTAAATCCTGCAAGTGCAAGTTCTAGTCTTGATTCTACTGTACTGACCGTGACTAGATTAAATGGAGGATAATTCTTCGTTGTTTCGTGGAGATTAAACAACCTATCGAAGTATTCATCCATTCCTATGCTATTCCTATTTATACGCTCCATGAGCGCAGGCAGGTCTGCAGCAGTGTACCGTGCAAGGTTTCCCATTTGTATTTCCCCTTTTAAAGCGAGTTTGTGTTTTGTGGACCCCGAAGGCATCCATACTTATTTATATCATAGCATAAAAAACGGAGTGTTGAACTCCGTAAATTTTTATTCGGTTATACTATACTGAAAAATTTATCTAAAGTTCCATCACCTTTCCAATCTTCAATCTCTTTATTCACATTAACCGTAAATTTACTACCGTCACATGGACACTCAACCTCTACTTCCAAATTAATAGGAAGAAAACTTATTTTTGGAGAGTCATTAATAAATGTTCTATCCAACCAAGCATGTCCTTCTTCAACTGTGTTTACATAATCTTCCTTAAAATCTTGAATCGATTCTTTCCACGTTCTTTTAATTTTTACATTATCTGGATACCAGATATCAAAGTTGTTAGCAGTTTTTATAGTTTCAATTACTACTTCAACGGGAATACCATACTCTTTACTATACTCTCTTACATATAGTTCAATATTATTTTTGAATTTCTTTCGGATGATGTTACCCGTACCAACGTCAATCCTAACCATTCTTCCATAAATTTGAAGGGGAATTAGGGTTCTAATTTCTTTTGGATCACGGAGACGACATACAACTTCAACATGAAAATTGTGAACGTTGATTCCTGATCTAGCACGATTAACTACAATTACATGTCGTAAAGGATTTTCGGGGTCTTCTAGTCTTCTAATGAGTTCTTTAGAATCATTACATCTAATGGTTTCTGAACCATAGTCTTCAGTTCCATTATTATAATTTAAATCCCAAACACGAATGCCAGTTTCGGTCATAGTGGCAATCATCTTGGAGTTTGGATCTTCACCAGTTCCCAAAAGATAGTCAGACAACTCTTTCCGAACATCATCAATAGACGCGCCCCAAGTGCCAACTTTAGTTCCTGCTAGAAAAAGTCCTGTTTTTTTGCATACAATATTCGAATCAAACTCTTGTAGTTGTGCTAACTTACTTTCAGTATCCCTAATTTTTTCAATACTATCTGCAATATACTTTGAGATTGAATTTCTTCCAGAATGTTTTACAAACGGGTATTCGATAACATTTCCCAACCATGCTTGACTAGCAATTAATGACTTTTTATCTGGCATTTTATTGCAAATCGAAAATCTATCAGTGAGACTCTTATCACCTTCATGGTGTTTTGTGACAGTTGCGGTAAATCCAACAATTCTGGGATTTACTTTAGCCCATTCAAAGAAATTATCGATTGTGCTTGCTTTATATTGAGTGTGATATCCATAAGTGGTGATGTATGCTTCACCACCCTTATCACCACACCCAACATACTGGTGTGCTTCTTCAATGACAACCACTGCATTTGGTGCTAATTCGAGCATTTCATCAAAATACATCGAAAAATAAGAGTGTGTCACAGAAACACAAGCAACAATATCAGTTCTTTTTGAGAGACTCTCAATATTTCTGACAGTTGTTGGATCTAAATTATTATAATATTGATAAAGTGTTTCATCATTACTCAACAAATCAACATCAACAAAAGTTCCATCATCTGCTACCTCAGTCGTAGGAGAGACTCTGATGATGTATTTGAGGTCTGGAAAAACGTTCTTCAAGATGACCGGCATCTCTTTATCTTGGAAGTAACTTTTTCCTAATCCCGTTTGTCCTCTAATAATTTTGATCCTAGGATCATTAGCAAACTTATAATCTTCGACAGATGCTTTAAAAGATGCAGATAAGATCTCATATGGAAGTTTCATATTTTTAAATTGAAAGTAACTTATTCAGATGAAGACTTTTACATCCTCATACAAGACTAACTCCAGACCAGTTAATTCAAGTTTTACCTTGCTGATAATTTATTAGTCCCACTATTTATACATGATGATAGTGAAATCATAACATAAAAAAAGACCCCTGTCAAGGGGTCGCGGGTGTTCCGATTGTAGAGTGTGCCGCACGAAAAGCACGAAACTATTTATGCTTCCTCTTGGGGTTTTGACTTCTTACCGATGTTATACTTCTG